>JAABUQ010000855.1_pt1 | contig 69707 bp, 17 predicted proteins | sample 5560001 | NCBI WGS metagenome assembly JAABUQ01 (sample SAMN10711888, study PRJNA513371) | rock metagenome | isolation source: Antarctica rocks | place: Antarctica: Victoria Land, Finger Mt nord | collected 2015-12-18 | reverse complement strand
TTCTTTCTTATTTTTTAGAAAGTTTAATTGTTTTTTTAAACAACTTATTTTAGTATATATTTTGCGCACTTCTTTCTTTAAGTGCAATTATTTATTGTAAATTTGTTTTATCGAAGTAAACAAAATTGTTAAATTATAATTACAATTCGATCGAATATACTTTATATACTTTTTGAAATTATTGTTTATACAATAAATCTTATTAGATATTACACAATTGCAATAGAGATATATCACTAGAAATATAAAATCTAGAATATTGAAATTTTTTTTACAAAAGAACAAGTTTTTAATATTAATCTTTCTTAAAGATATTATAAGAAGATATTATTATAGATATTACATTAAGGTAATAAAAGAATATCGATTAAGATTATAAAAGAATAACTATCTATATTAACTATTCTACTACAATTACGAAAGAAGTATTATAACATACTATAGTATCGAAGAGTACAACAACTATGCAAAATTATAACAGATATCTATTAAGAGAAGAAAATTTAACGTTCTTGCTAATATACCTACAATCTCTAGTGATAATATAAGAGATATCTTCTTTATTAAGAATCTTGATATGTTACTTCTTTCTATTCGAAACAAAGCAACTAACGTCTAATTCGCAACAATTGACGTTGTATAAATAAAAATAATAACAAGATTTGTAATAATAATAAGATTTGTAATAGTAATAAGATTTTTAATAGTAATAAGATTTGTAATAGTAATAAGAATCGTAATAAAAATAAGATTTGTAATAAAAATAATATTTGCACTTTAATATCTAATTGTTATGTCGCAACTATTAAGATAATTAATAACTCTACTTTAATAGAAGTCTCTAATATTATCGAAGTTGTTAATTGTAATTCTATAAAGAATTGTAATTAACATTGTTTTTTGATCGTAATTAAAGACTTTGAATTTGTCTTATACTTCGCAATCAACTTATTTGCATTATTAAGTACTTAAATAGAATATTAGATATTATACTTATTGTTGTAGTTTTTTTATTTAACTAGATAATAGAATCTATTGTATGCTACTTGCTTGTTAAGAAGATGTTCGATTTCGTAATTAAAAGTATTAGAATTTATATATTTGTTTTTTACTAATAACAAGTTGCAATCTATAAATCTTTTATAGAAATCAAGATTTAAAGCAATTAATTTTAATTAAGTTATTAATATAATCGTGTAAATTCTTATAATTAATAATAGTTGCAATTTAAATACAAGACTATTAATCTTCTTGAGCACAATAAAGAATTTGATTTTCTAATAAGATAGTTTTTAATTAAATAATTCGAAAATAACATATTTTTAATAAAGTTTAAGATATATCTTATTATCGATCTTAATTTGAAGTGCTTAATAAATGTTATTGTAGCAACTTTTTGCTAATATATTTGCGAAAGCTATAACTTTTTCGATCTTTTCGCGTTTAATAAGTTTAAAATAACTATAATTTTCTAACAATAAGTATGCTAATATACTTAGAGTATTATTGATTCTAAAGTTATAAGCAAGTTTATTAGAAACAAATTTAATAGAGAACTACTTTATATTATTGTTTTCTACTTAAAAAAAAGAAAGTATTGCAATTTAATCTTTGTTAGATTTTGCTATCAAATAACAGCGCAATACAATTTCAATTGTTTAATTAATATATTCGAACTATTTATCGATTTATAAATAGTATATTGTAGATGTTAATATACTTATATCGAGTTTGTTAAATATTGTAATTCAAAAGATAAATATAAATTTAGAATTTCTATTACTAATAATAACGCAAGATATATCTTAATTATAATTGATTAAGCAAACAAAAATCTTGTTATTTTAGTTAATAACAATATTAGTATTTTTGTTTGTTAAAAGAAGAATTTTCTTAATAAACTTGCAAGTAATAATAAGAATTATGTTGTTTTTAGCGTTAATAGTTAACGACAAACTAACAATAAAGTTTATTGCTATAGTAGAAAAGAATATAGCTAAAGTAACTATAGAGTTAAGTTTGTTATAAATACAATATTGCTTAATTTAATTTAATTAATACTTGAAATAGTAAGCAATATAATTGCGTAAATACTTAATTATATAAATCGAGTAATATAAACAATTATATATGCGATAAAATTCTTTATAATGTGTTTAATTATAGGTTTGCTTAAATATCTTAGACTTTATAGTTGTTATTGTTTCTATTTGTATAATATAGTAAGTTCTTCTTATAACAAAAGTGTAGATTACAAGATACTTCGATAATATTAAGACTTATTTTAATAGTATTAACAAATATCTTCTAAATTGTATTGTCTAATTAACTAAGATTTGTCTTATTTAACTTTACTATAGCAAATATCTTTTATTAGTAATTGTTGTTTAGATATACTTAAATTAGTCTTTTCTTAAACTTATCTAAAAAATCTACTAGCGTAATATACTAAGATAGCACAAATAATATTTCGATAATATACTTGTTTTTTAACAATTTAATTAAGTAACTATAAAGTAGTTTTAGTACTTCGAGCTTCTTTGCTCTAGAAGCGTAGATCTTTGTCTACAATTGCAATAAAATATTTGAAATATCATTAGTTTTATTAAGTTTATAATAAATAAAAAGATTAAATTTTAAAAGATATTAAGATACGCGAACTAGACAAAGATTTAATTTGTCAATACTTAATATAGTAAGAGTAGTCTAATATAAAATAAATATAGTTGTCAAGTAATTCGTATATATTATAATTGAAGATACTTTAGTAAACTTGACAAAATAACAAATCTTTCTTATAATTTATATTATATTTGCGATTTTTAACTCTATAAGTTAGTAGTTTTTTCCGATGTTATTAAGATATTTGCTTAGAAATATAATAGATTGTATTGCAATACAAGAATATATAATATTATTTAAAGAATTATTTTGCACGTAATATATTATAACAATAAATTTCTATTGCTTTAAAGCGTTTAAATTAATATATAAACAACAATATTAATTATAATAAATAAGAAAGATTAAAGAGACAAAAATTACTTGTAGATTCTTAAATACTTCTATTTTCTTTGTTGTAAAATAATAGAGATAAATTTTTAGAATTTGTTATTTTCGAGACAATCTCTTAGTAATTATATTACAAGTTAGTATTGTTTTGCAAGTCTAAAATAATTGTGCTAATTATATATAGCAAGAAATAAACAAACGCAAGTAGTTAGTTGTAAGAGTAAATGTTGTATGCAATAATTCTAATAATAATAGTTGAATTAAGAAGCAATCTATCTAGTCGAAGACAAAATATGTGCGTTTATCAAGATACGCTTATTAAGACTCTAATTCGATGCAGACTAGTCTATCTATCTTAGAAAGAATATTGTAACAATCTATTATTATTTTCGAAAAAAAGTTATATTCTCATTAGTGTGACCGTCGGGTCGGGTTTCAACCCGATCGGGTTGGCCCGCCCAACCCTGATCCTGGGGTCAAGCAAATTTCCTAGCCCAACAGGGTGGAACGAGCGAGGAATGCGCGCCAAGCGTCCAACTCGACCCACTCGATCACGTGACGTCACGTGACGCGCGAACCATATGTGGCTAGCGTGGACCCTGCGCTAGCCCAATCGAGTTAGCGCATAGATAAGATAAGATAAGATAAGCGAATGCTAACGCGACGAAGTTAGCTTGGGTTCTTGACATTGGCCCGACGAAACCCGGCCCTGGAGTCGGGTTCGCGCCTTAACCTTGGCCCAACCCTACGGGGCCCAAGAGGGTGGGTCGGGTTGAGATAAAAGTGTTCGACCCGACTCAACGATCACACTAATTCTCATAACAAATATAAGGATAATAAGAAATCTAAGAAAACGCATCCTTTTAAATGTTAGACGCGTCTTATTTTCGCGAAATTCTCAAAAATCAAATTTAGAAATAAATTTGAAACATATCTTTTCGAAGACTCAAAATCTAATCTTCTAAACATCTTAAATATCTAATTTTCTTTCTCGATGTATTCTTTGTCTTGATTATCTTGATTTAGCTCTTCTTCGATATAAAACTTATAATCTTTAGACTTAACGTCGATCAAATAGATTTAAAACTTGTTGTTATTAACTAAAAACCGTTAAGAAAGATCGTTTGTCTTTTGATCTTATTGTAATAATCGATTGTAGAACGATTGATATTGCGTAGAACGATTATAGAATTGCTACGACAAGTAGAACGACTACGACGACGACGCAACACAATAGAAGTTCGTTATTTTCTATTAGATAGACGTACGACTATCTATTTATTCAAGAAAGTTTTTGAGCTTTGCATAGAATAAAGATTTCGATATATTGCGACGCAATTGCACATAAAAACAATTCTAGATCAAGATAAATTAATTATGTGTCAAGATAATGTTGACAATCTTTGTTAAATGCAACATTTGCAATATTTATACGTGCGAAGAAATATACTTAATAGTAGCAAACGTGTAGAAGAACAACGTCAATTGTACAAACATCGTCGATGCATGTATCTTGAATCTATTAATTAGAAAGTTATATCAATTGTCAATAGAAACAATTAGGCGTAGATTTATTCGTGTAAGATCGAACAACTTTATAGATTATTACAATAAGACAAAGTTACGCAAACAAACAACGATAATATTCTTAACTATCTTGTTGTTATGTTGTGTAGTTAAATTCTTAAGTCTATCGACAAAGACATAGACGTCGCGATAGAAGACGTACTTGTTCGCATTTATCACAACGACGATAGAAATTATCTTATACTTTGATTAATATTTAGAATCGAAAAATCTTATCTCTTTTGCACGCAATTTGCTTGTTAATAAAGAAGATAAACTAGATAATAGAGATACATTTGCAATTACTTTTGCCTCTTTAAATGTCTTAATAATAGAAATAGGAGGCGATCATTGCGATAGATTTATCTTTGCAAATTTCGTTTGAATTAAATCTTTTATCGTTGTTATAACGTTTTTGATAATCTTGTTTTGCATAGTACTAATACGTTGATCGAATTCTACAATAACTAGATTGCAAAAAGTATCTTTTACAAACAATATAAAACATAGACTAATTGTCGATTCGATATTTGATCTCAACTTTGGAATCGAATTGAATTGACGATTTAACTTTAGAAATCGAATTAAAAATTGATTCGATTTCAATATTAGAAATCGAATTGAATCGTCAAGAATGTTAAGAATACTAAAAATAGTATAAATTAAGTTTAAATTTAGATTTTTTATTAATTACTAGATAATGCTTAGTAGTAATGCATTTATAAAAAGAAATTTCCTATATATATATTGATTAATTTAAATAGATTAATTATTTCTATTAAATTATTAATTAATTGTTACTAAAAATAATTAAATTTACTAAAAATAATAGTCTTGACGATTTGATTTAATTTTTCGATTCGATTTTAAATTTAACTTTTGGAATCGAATCGAATTGTCGATTTCAATTTTAGAAATCGAATCATTAAGACTTTCGATTTGATTCGAATTAAATCGTCAAGATTCGATTCGATTTCTTGAATCGAACTCGATTTCTCAAATCGACGCAATCAATTTAATAGAACGTTTCTCTTGTTTAACAAGCAATTGTTCTTCGTCTTTAGGCGTCGTTGACGATTGTTAATTACGTAAAGCTTCTTTAATAGATGTTATTGCTTAATTATTTAGATGTAGAATAGAGATTTGCAATTAAATAATGCAAATATTAAATTAAATGCGTATGCGAAACGAAGCAAGTCTATTGAAAGAATTGCGAAGACTCTCGATTAAATGTAAGAAGCTTTGATAAGACGAAGATTTGCAAATAGATTAAAGAATTGCAATTAAATAATGTGAACGCATTAATTAGATACGAAGAACTAATCGATAGTTGAAGCTATTAAACTGTAAGAATAAATGTCATATATAGTAATTTTGATAATAATAGTTAAATTAAGAAGCAATCTATCTAATCGAAGACAAAATATGTGCGCCTATTAAGATGCGTCTATTAAGGCTCTAATGCAATGCAGACTAGTCTGTCTATCTTAGGAAGAATATCGTATCATTAGTCAATTTTAAGAATTCTTTTAAATTGCAAAAACTATACAAAAATTGCAATAACAATATAATAGCTATTTTCTTAACAAAGATTGTTATATTAAGACTATTAATTCTTTAATTAAAGAGTATAATTAAAAGATACTTAAAAAAGAATTTCTTCGATACTAGATTTATTCTTTTATCGCGAAAGAGTTAAAATATTATAGCAAAATACTTAATATACTTATTAAGAGTACGCAATTATATAATAATATTATTTATATAAATCTTTGCAAAACTCTTATAGAATTGTAGAAACTTATCTATTTGACACTATATATATAAAGAAGATCTCTTATAGTTTATTAATATTATACTAAATTTTTTCTAATTATAATAACTAACAATAGTAAACTTTTTGCAATTGTTTCTTTATATATTAAACTAATAAAATTAGTCTACTATGTTAATTGTAAATATGTATAGATAATTAATAATTGCAACAATAATATTACTCTATAATAATAGTAGATAGATATTCGAAACAATAATATTATTTAATTCTCTAATATTAACAACAACGCGCTCTTTTTTATTGTTAAGAGTATCGCGTTATATTACAAACATTAAGTAATAAAATTAAGTCGATTAAGTCGATTAATAGAGCTTCTTTTAAGAATATAATTTATCGAAAATAGCGTTATCAATCTCTTTATTCTTAATATCTAGTAAATAGACTCTATTTAATTTCGATTAAATATTCGACTTAAAATAAATCGATATTTATTTGTTCTTTAATATATTAATTGTAATTCTCTTATTAACAAATATGTTCTAATAGTCGCTTATTATTGCAAACAAATTAGATATATCCATCTTATAAATTGTAACTCGATTAAAAAACATATATTCTAGTATAGAATTTATCTAAGAAGTATACATTAAGAGCAACAATAACAATAATTTAGTTATAAGAACAAAGATATTAAGAATCTTAATCAATATATCTATTTTGTTGAAATATGCTTTTATAGAATAAGATTGTGCTATTATAGTAGCGTAAACTGTTGTTATAACTGCAAAGCTAATAGCAAGATACTTCTTTTATAATTTATTATTTATTTATTTACTCGCGATCTTGTAATATTTGTTCAATATAGTTAGATAGTAATTAATCTAATTATACTTTGATACTGTTTTAAGTCTAACGCATTTAGTAAGAATAATTGATTTTAAAATAATATTGCAAATTAGAATTTTGTTAAGATCTATATTAACAATATAAGCGTAAATAATATTTTTGTAATTAAGATTATAAAAGCATTAAAATTCGAATAAAAAATCTCTATTGTCGAGAAGATTATTGTAATAGATAATAGATAACTTTGCTAATTTCTCTAAATTTACAATATAAATCTAACAAAATCTAATAATGCGCTTAATATAAAAATTATTTTGTGCTTATATATTAAGAGATATTGCTAGATTTCGACAATTATCGATAATTATCTAATACTCTTGTAGATTTATAATAATATTCTGCAAATTAAGAACGTTGTTATCTAGAAATAAATTAACTAAGAAATTATTAATAAGATAAACTTTTATGCAAAGCATTGCAATTGCTAACTTGTTATTTAGTTATTTATTAAATAAGAGCTTTATTACTATATATTTGTTGCTCTTAAAAATCTTGTTACTTACTTTATATATAAATATTAATAAAGCGAGCTTTTGCATTGCGATATTGAGGAATACTTTAATACAAATTGACGTTTATTTATAATAACAAAATTATTAATATTATTGCAAATTTTCTTTGCTTCGATAGCGTCTTTTAATTTTGCTTTTACTCTAATATACTATTAATTGCAAAACGCGTATTTAGAATCTTCGTAAGAGTAATTTAAAGTAATAGCTAATTTAATAATAAATAAAGAGATAATTGTTCTAGAGTTAGACGTAATTTAATAATCTATTGCAATAGTATAATAGTCTGCTATAATAATATAATAAGTATTACAATTAAGTTAATATTGTTGCTTTAAGTATTTGTAAAGCTTGTTTCTTAAAGTAAAGTATACTTTGCAATTAATATATATATAATTGTTACAAGTCGCGTGCTAATAAGTATTATTCGTCGCGCATTGCTCTTTACAAGATAATTAAGAAGAAAAGATCTATCGACAAATTTAAGATAATTGAGATAATTTAACTCTTAAATATCTTGAATTTCAAATTAAGATAATTAAGATAATTAAGATCTTGAATATCTTAAATCTTAAATAATAATAAAATATATAACTTTCGAACGCGACTTTCTTATAAATTGTGTTTAATTTATCTTAAGTTTTGACTTATTGTTACAATTACTAAGTTGCACTCTCTTGTTATCAAGTAATTGCTTACATTGTTTAAAGACGTCTATAAATCTCTTTAATAATATAGCTTTCTCTAATATTTTTTAACGAAAGTACTAGCGTAATACTTTGAATACTTTAAAAATATTTATATTAAATTAACGCATCTCTATTTCAAGCACTTATTTAACAATATTACGTCGATTAACGTTTAATAAAGATGAGATAAAAATTAACAAGTCTAATATCTATTATAAAGATTGTATTAATCTAAAAAACTAACTTATGCAAATAAATATTTACTTTATCTTTTATCTTATTCTAGCAAACTAGAAAACAATTTTTACATTAATATTTCTTAAAGAAAGAGCTTAATATTAACTTAAGTTAAACTTACGCAAGTATTTGAAAAATTATAACAAAAACTCTTGTGCAATATTTACAAACTTTAACAATTTTAGAAAAGAGCTTCGAAGAATCTTCGAAACATTTAACGAAAAATAAATTGCAAAAAAAGTAATTTAGCATTTAATTTAACAAATCTTTGCAATAAACTATATAACAAGATTTCAAAATTATATTAATCTTATTAAGTAAAACAATATTGCACTAATAATAATATTTTGACAAAATTTTAAAAACAATTTTAAAAATAAAATTATGCGCAATAATAAATTTATTAGCGATATATTTAATTTTATCGAAATAGTTATCGATTTCGACGACAATTTATATGAAAGAGCTATAAAAAAGCGATACAATTAATTTTACAAAAGAGCAAGAATCTTTTTTTAGTTAACAATTAAATATTAGTAAAAAGAATTTTGTTCTATAGAAATACAATAATTCAAATTGTTGTAAATCTATATTTATAAAATTAAATTTTACTTAACAATGCAAAGAGAAGAATTTAAAAAAAAAGTAAGATAACATATTCTAAAAAACATGCTATTTATATAATAAATTAAGTTACTTTGCAAGAGATTGTCGATTACGAAATTTAATAGATTGTTAACAAATTAATGCTATATTAAGAGAGATATTTGATAGCTAGAACAATATTAGAAAGTAAATTAACATAAAGACAAATATCTTTAAGACTAAATCGAATAACAATTATTATTTAATAAAGAATTTAAATTAATTTTAGAAAGCTGTAAATAAAATATTATTAAACAAGATACTTGCATTTATACAAAAAATCAATTAAATATTTTAGAAGACTATTAAATCTTATAGCTTGATTATCGACTTAAATAAAAAGTATAATTGAAAGAACTTTTACAAATATATAGAAGATATTACAAATTATCTTAAGACTTTATTTAGTTTATCGAAGATTATAAACATATACAAGAGAAAACTAAAAAGTAATATTATTATAAAAAAGAATATACTTGATATTACTATAAAACAATTAAATATTACAACATATATAAATCTTAATTAAATAGTTTGTTACAACAACTTATACTAAACTTATCTAGAAAAAAAGAACAAAGTTAATTAATTTTTTAGAAAGTCAAAGTTAGTAATTTAGCAACAAAAGAAAGTTTAGCGCAAACAAATATTTAAAGCAAAAATTATAGCACAAGAGCAAGAAAAGAGGTTTTTTTTTAATAAAGAGCATACTAAAGAAATGCAATAAATTAGTTCAATAATAGCAATTAAACTTAATAGCGCACACATAATATTTTATTTTATTAGTTAAGATTAACAATTGTCGATTTGTAATAATAATTGATTTTAATATAATAAATAATTTTATAATTAAAACTCTTGTAAAGAAAAGAAAAAGTTTTATTTAAAAAAAGTCTACCGCTTACAATCTAGTAATTGTAAATAGAAATTTATTATTTGCAAAAAATAAAAAAGTAAATAAAGAAATCAAACTATTATTAATAGCTATTTAGCAATATTACAAGAAACTAATCTTTAATATAGTAAAAATGATTATTTATAATATTATTTTAGAAATGTCTTGATTAAAGCAACACAATTTAGAAGTTAACTAAAATATATAAGTACTTAGATTTGCACAATATAATTACGCAATTTATATTTAATTTACGCATTAACAACGTTCGATAATAGATAAAAAATTAAGTCGAAACTCGATTGCAAGTAATAAGCTTACATTTTTGCAAAAAAATAATTTAATAAAGTTTAACTTAATAAGTATTAACAAAGATTAGCTAAATTACAAAGTTAAAATAAGTAAAGAAAATTGTAAATTTTTTAAGAGTTTTAAACTATCTAGTATAGTAAGAAAATTGCTAAAGTATATATTACGAATATACAAAAATTTAAAGTATCTATTTTAAAAAGAAAAAACAATTAAGACTCTATTTAAATATTAATTGTAAAACTATAAGATTAGATTTAAACTAAATAAGCAATTTGTATTTAGACTTATATATATTTTATTCGAAAAAAAGTTAGAAACACTTTGCGAATATCTAACAAAAAACAAAAAAAAGAATTTATTAAAAAATCTCAATTATAAATAGAATACTTGATTTTCTTTATATCTAAAAAGAACAAAATTCTTTGTCTATATATTAATTATCGAAAGTTAAACAATATTATAATCCAAAATCGATATTTATTATTTAATATTAGCGAGCTTTAAAATCGATTATTTGAAGTAAAGTACTTTATTAAACTAAACTTATAAGAAACGTACAATTAGATTAGAATAAAAATAAAGAAGAAGTAAAAAACAACCTTTTGTACACAATATAAATTATACAAAGACACAATAATATTGTTCGAACTTACAAACATTTCGACAATATATTAGAAAATAATTAATTATATTTTACAACAATATTTAAATTAATTTATTATAATATATTTAAACAACATTATAATTTACTCAAATATCTTAAAAGAATATATGAATTATGTTTTAAAAAAACTAGAATATCTAGATAAAAGAAATTTATATTTTAAACTAGAGAAATACGAGTTTTATTAAACAGAAATTAATTTTCTTAAATTTGTTGTTGAACAATATAAAGTATATATAAATTTCGAAAAATTACAAACAATTAAAGAATAAAACTTATTTATTAAAATTAAGAAAATTTAGTTTTTTCTAGATTTTATAAATTATAACAAGAAATTTATTAAGAATTACTTTGTTAATATAATATTATTAATAAATCTTACAAAGAAAAAAATATTATAAATATAAAAATTAACAAAAAAGAAATTATTTTAGAATTTTAAACTAAAATGTTTAAAGAAATTAGTACTAAAAATATACAATTTACAATTGTTAAACAAGATTAAAATTAACATATTAGATTTAATTATTAATATATACTTTGATTAAAAATATAAAGATATATAATACTTAATAATATATCTTTCGAAAAATTTTTATTAAACGAATAGAATTATAATATTTACAACAAGAAATTATTTGCTATTATAGTTTTTCTAAAATTATAAAAAATATATATTGAAGAATTATTAGAATTTACGATTTTTATAGATTTTTTTTTTTTTATATTTTATTATTATTAAACAACTTAATAGAAGACAAATGCGATAGTTAGAGTAACTCGAACAATACAAGTTTAAAATACAATATATATTAGACAAAAATAATTACAAAGCAAATATATTTAATAAAAGAAATAATTATATAAAAACGAAAAAATTGTTTAATTATAATATACTTAAAATTAACAAAAACAAATTATTATTAACAAACAAGCACAAGCTAAATACTATCTTACAAATACTTAAAGATAATAAGAAAAAACTTCTAATAAAAAAAGAAAAACTCTAGATATTTATTGACAAAATTAACAAATATATAAAGAAATATTAAAATAAATTATCGCAAGAACATCTAGAAGTAATTAAAAAATTTTAACTTTTACGCTAATATTGTTAGTTTTCTTAGATAAAACAAGTTGTTAAAATATTTATTAAGTGATGTCTTAGCTATTAATAAAACAAACATAATATATATGCGAACTATAAGAAAATTCAATATTAGAAATTATTTAAATTGCTATAAAATAAAGTTATAATAAACTTTATTATTAAGTTGTTTAAGTTGACAAACTTAATAATTAAAGATAAATATAATTTAATACTAGTAATAATTAACAAATTTATCGAGTATTTATATATTATTGCATGCAAGAAGAAGTTTATTGCAAAACAACTAGAATATACTATATTAAATCAACTTATATGATATTATAATATATTTAAAGAACTAACTAGTAACAAAGACAAGCTCTTTATCTTTAATTATCAAAAGATACTTTTATTAATATTAGAAACAAGACTTAGAATATTTATTATCTATTATTTAATTACAAATAATTAGATAAAGCAAACAAACTAGAATTTAAAATAATATCTAAGACATTATATTAACAATACTTATAGCAATTGAATATTATTTTTATTTATAATATAACTAGCACTAAATGCAAAGATTTCGAATACTATTAAAATAACTTTATTCTTTGTTAATTATAACAAAGAATTTAATCTCTTTAAAAAAGAGCAAAAGTATTTGTTAGTTCAATTAGTTATTAAAAGAATAGCATTACTAAAAAAGATATATAATAGCATCTTAAAGATATAAGAAAAATCGATCAAGTACTAGAACAAAAAACAAAAAACAAAATTTTAATTAAAGAAAAAAAATAAGATATATTTTTTTACAAAAATCTTAAGACAAGAAAGTGAAGCAAGAAATTAGATTATATTAAAGTCGAATTGTTTTTTGTTAAGAAGACAAAGAAATTAATCAATTACAAATTTAATTTACTTAAAAATGTTAAAGTATTTCTAGTATATTATATCTTAACAATTGAAATTAGCAAATTTAATTATATTTTTACAAGACATATTTTATTTTTACTTACAAGAAGAGAAACAATATAAAATTAAGAAAATTCTACAATAGAAAGATTAAGAATATTTTATTAAGTAAAAAGAAAATTTTATCTTGGAAAACACGTAAGAGTTATTTAAGAATCTAAAAAAATATTTTAATAAGCTACAACAATTTTGCTAACAATAAAATTACTTATAAAAGTTGACAAAGCATTAGAAGACAAGAAAACAAACAATAAAGAATTAATAATAATATTAAACAAAATTTTGAGCGTCTTTTTAATATATTTAATCTCTTTCTTGTTATTTTTGATCTTTAGAATATTCTTCGACTTTGCATTATTGATATCTTTTAAATAACAAAGTTAGTATTTTCTTTGTTTCGTCTTTTGCGCAAATCTTAAACGCAATTCTATTATTCTATTATTTAGCTTTTTAGTTTTCTAAATAGTTTTATTTATTTTCTAATAATTAGAAGCTATATTATGTTTTCGATTCTTTCGATAACACTTTTTACACTTAAGATATTCTCTATTTATATAACAAGATATATTAAGTAAGTGACAAATTTAATAAGAACGCATTGTAAGAAAGATGTGCTTATAACAACAATTAACAACGAAATTGCAACGTTATTTAATAATTAACTTAATTAACATAGTAAGAAAAAATAAATAATTTTGAAACAAAATTTTTTAAAGAGAAGAGATAGTATTACAAGTCGCATGCTAATAAGTACTATTTGTCGCGCATTGCTCTTTACAAGATAATTAGAAAGAAAAGATTTATTAATAGAATTAAGATAATCAAGATAGCTTAATTCTTAAATATCTTAAATTTTAAATTAAGATAATTAAGATAATTAAGATCTTAAACATCTTAAACAACTTAAACTTTAAATAATAAAAAGATATATAACTTTCGAACGCGACTTTCTTATAAATTGTGTTTAACTTATCTTAAGTCTTAACTTATTGTTACAATTACTAAGTTGCACTCTCTTGTTATTAAGTAATTGCTTGCATTGTCTAAAGACGTCTATAAATCTTTTCAATAGTATAACTCTCTCTAGTATCTTCTTACGAAAGTACTAGCGTAATAGTAATTTGCTTTTGTAGTAACAATAAAATTAACATCTTTAATATTGTAATTAGAATTGATAATAAAGTAGTTTATTTTATTATTTAAATAATATAAATAATTATTACAATTCTTCTAATTATAGTTGTTATATTAGTACAAGAATTGTTTTGTCTTTGTAATAGATATTTATAGATTTTTGTTATTTTTCTCTAGATTGTCGAAGACGTTTGCTTAATATATTTGTTATATATCGAGTTTTTAAGTATTATTAAACAATTTTAACAACAATTGTTAATTCGAACTTAATTCTATAACGCTTGCTTAATTGATAATAATCTGTAGTTGCAACTTTGAGAACAATAATTGTCGATTTAAGAATTAATTTTAGTTATAGTTCAAATTTTAAATTGACTATTAATTATAGCAATCTTACTAGTCTTAATATTCTTAATTAAATTGTATACTATTAAATTGATAACTTTAATATTGTTGTAAATACTGCAAATTATAAGCATTACTTTAAGAATAACAAGATTAAAAAGATAAAAGCAAGTTATAAGATTAATTGAAAAATTCTTGCAATTGTAAATTATGCTCTTTATAATGTTTTAAACTATATTGATTGAAAGATAAAGTATTATAATTATTACAATTGCTATTTCGATTACTCTATAAATTAGCAACTTAAATAAGTCAATTGTTAGATACTTAATTACAAAGAGTCTTGCTATTGTAATTTTATTAATTATGCTTTGCTTTATTTATATTTTCTATTAAATTACTAAATATAATACTGTTATTCACTCGAGAACGCTTAATATTATTCTTTTGTAATAATAAGTTAATATTATTATAAATAATATCAAGTTAATTCTATAAAATATCTAGATCAATATTCTTTATTAGTCATACAATTCTCTATATATACTCTTATAACTCGCAACAATTAATAGTATTGTATAATATATATCTCTTTTTTGTAATTGTTTTAAGAGCTATATTAAATAACTCTTTAAAGTAATTGTAAAGTAAATAAATTTATTTCTTAAGAATATTTTTAGAATCGAAGATAAGACAAGTTATTTTTTCTGTATGTTAAATAATTTCTTAGTCTATTATACTAATACAATATCTCTTAGATATGTTCAAAGATTATTGCGTATTAATTTAGAGTTCTTAATTGTTGCAAGATTCTTTGTTTGCTTAATAAAAAGATATATATTTCTAAAGTATATCTCTTTATTAATATGCTTTATAGACTTATTATTGTTGCTTACTAATTTGCTATCGTAAAAGAAGTCGAAGAAATTTAAATCAAAAGTATTTTATCTAGAAATCTTATTGTTGTTAATATTATTTTGATTAGCTAGATTTAAAGAATTAGATAATTCTTGTTAACTCTAATAACTACAAAGATTCTATTGCATTTGTTAAATTTATTGCGTAAACTAAATATTTATTTGTTGCAAAATTGCATTAATAATTGTTTGCATAGCAAAATTAATATTAGTTATAATAGTGTTTGCTTGCTTTAATTGTATAAGTTCTATTAATTGCTAATATATAACTTTGTCTACTAATATAGCAAATATATCAATAATAACCTAAGTATTTATATAATTACTTGAGTTACTTAATTTACAAGAATCGATAGTAATAGATTCTATAAAAAATAATATAAACTTGCTAATTAATTTTGACAAATTAGATAATTACAATTTGCAAAATCTTTGTAAGATAATAGAAGTATATATAGAAGTTGTATCGATAAAGTAATCTTTTAACAATATAATTGTTTCTATTCTTAATTAAGCTTGTTTTGTCTTAATATAGATCTAATAGTTGCAAATAAAGATCTTAATATTTGCAATTAAGCGTTTACAATTAATTGTCTACTTTAAAGAATATAGAAATAATTTAGTTAATTGTGCTTGTATAGTAGATCGACTAATATATTGTCAATATAATGTTAATCGAAAACTAATAATAATATTTTGATAAATAATATTTTGAACTTCGAATATTTTTTTAAGATACAATAACTTGAATATCTTTAAATAGTTGTAAATTTAATATATTTGAGCAAGAATAAGATCGAGATACTTGTCGACAATAGTTATTTTAATAGTTGACGCTACTTAGATAGTTACAAAGATGTTTCGATAATAAATTCTAGTAAAGCAATAATAATCTAGATAATTGCTTTAAGACTTTTGATAATCTTGTAATAGTAGTCGAGCTAATAAGAGATAGCAATCGAAGTATAGCGAAGTTAACAATTTCTCGACTTTAAGTTATTTATACTATTTGAATAATAGCAAGAACTATAGTAACTTTAAGAGCATTAAATATAAATTTCGAAGATTTGCACAATTGCAATATAATTGAAGTTATTATTGTTATAAGTATTGTATTAAGATAGTAAAAGAATATCGATTAAGACTATAAAAGAACAATTACTTATATTAATTATTCTAATGCAATTACGAAAGAAGCATTATAATATATTATAACATCAAAGAATGCGACAATTATGTAGAACTATAATAGATATTAAGTTTTAGAACAAAAACTTTGTAAAAAAAAAACTATAAGCTTATTAAAACTATATTAATAATTTAGATTCTACGCGTTAAGAATAAATCTACTATTATATTCGATATACTTGATAAGCAAGCATTTTAAATATAATATTCGATATATTTAACAAGCAAATATTGCAAGCAATTATATTTGTTATACTCGATAAATAAGCAAAACCAGCAATTAGTATTTTCTTACTATATAGAAACTTAGATATAACTTCTTTATAAATTTATTGTATTTAATTTATCTTAAGTTTTAATTTATTATTATAACTATTAAGTTGCAATCTCTTGTTATTAAGTAATTGCTTATATTATTTGAAGATATCTACAAATCTCTTTGATAGCATAATTGTCTTTAATATCTCTTATAGAAGTATTAGTATAACAAGAATATTGTTGTATTAGTTTTGGAAAAATTCAAAAAGATTATTAAAAATGCAAAAGAGATAGAAAGAAGATTATTTAAATCTATTTAATAATTTAAACAATTAACAAGAATACAACAATTTATAAAGTAGAAGATAGAAAGCAAGTTCGAAGAATAGTCTAACTTAATTGCTTTACTTAATTATATTAATTGCAAAGTATTTAGTAAGTAATTGAATCTTCTTCTTATCAAATTGTATTATATAACAAAGATATTTAAAAAAAAGTTAATCTAGATCAAATGTAAATATCTTATACTTTATCGATTTAATATAGATAATTACTAGAGCTACACTACTCTACTTTGCTCTTATATTATCTTTACTTTACTTTTATACTACTTTATCTTATTAAGATTAATCGAGTAATTCTAAGAATTTAGTTAATCTTGTAAACAAATAACATTAACAAGATTAAGAAAAACAATAGAAAATATATAATTTTGCATTTGTATATTATCAAATTCGATGTATCTTTTTATCAATCTTCTTGTGTAAATTTAAATCTAAAATATATCTTTTTACATACTTAGAATTAATTTCTAATTGTATCTCTAATTTATATCTAGAAACTACTTATATAGAAGATTGAAATATCTATAATTCGATTTTGCAATTTGCATAACTTTGTGTTATTATATATTTGTTAAAAGTTCTAACAAGCAATTTAATTGTTGTGCAATTATAATAGATATTAGACAATAGTTGCAACTTTATAGTTATTATTAATTAAACTTCTAATGCAAATAATAAATAAGAGAAATTGTTAATAATATCAACAATAAGGCGCGTTCTATTCTCGATAAGTTCTTAAAATTACTCGATTAAATTTAGTAAAGTAGAATAGTATAGAAGCAAAGTAGAGATAATATAGAAACAAAGTAGAGTAGTATAGCTCTAGTAATTATCTTAATATATAGATATTAAGAATTATCGACAAGATAATAATTTAAAATAACAACAATAACAATTGCAAGAGCAATAGTTATATATTCATCTTGATTGTTGTCGATTAATTAAGTTAATTAAGATATAATAGAGAAGATAAATGTTAATAAAAATAAAGTTTAATAGAAAGAAGAGAAAATCGATCAAATACAATAATTATTAGATTGCGAAAGATATTACTCGATCAGATATAGCGCGAACGAGCTAGCGGTTCTAATCTTCGCTAGTTCTCGCAAATTAATTGAATAATTCTATTGAATAAATATGCACAACCTTCCTAATGTTATCAAATTTGTCGCTCTTTTGGAAATAAATTCCGTTATACTCTGAGTGACAACAAAGCCTCTATAACGTTGATCACGTATAATGTCTGCTTGCATAGCTCTCTCGATTTCTCGATCGATATTAGATGAAAGACGTCTTTTGCGCGATTAATTTGGAGCTTGATTTAAAGCTTTGAGTGAAACTTTTAGATCTGCCAACATTCTAGAGAGACGAAATAGATAGTATATTAGAATTCATGGTCTACTGGTGATGCTGTACTATATGTATTTCCCGTCGCCTCTTATCGCCGGAGGGCGTCACATAACCTCGCCTAAGCTGCCAGATAGAGTTATCCGCTCTTCTGATTCGGCCTAGCACGAACAGTGAAGCAGCGGGACGATCAAGATTGGTGTCGTTTACTAGTAAAACCCTGGCGTTGATTCTAAGAACAATATGTGGTGCCGTCGGGCCGTTGGACATTGTAGTCTCTACAGGATACGGGATGATTATGAATGTTCAGTTCTGAACGAGATAATACTTGCGTTGAACTTAAGTATCAGCGAAGCAGCCGCCTAGGTCTAGACAAAATCGAGCCCCGGGGTATCCCCATAGGGCTTAACGCTAGGCGGCTGTCTCACTGATAGGACCGTCTTACTGATCAGTCCGCAAGATTATCGTGCAGCATCATTCAGTCTCGCAAACCCCGCATTCGAGCTGACAACACTGAACTAGTCACCAGTCTCTCATGGTCTGCGAAGACCATCATGCGATCAAGTAACGAACTATGGGCTGCTGCATTGGAACTTCTCAGTCCAGAAGATCGCCAATTGATTGTGTTCGACGAACAAGATAAATTAGGTGGTCTTACTGATCTGCAGAGAATCACCGAGGATGCGAAGACAAGATCTATCGAGCACAGATGGCGTTTTCGTCGACCCGGCCGTGGAGGAGAGACCATAGTGCTTCATGATCTGTTCAGTATAATCGCAACCTGGATAGATCGCTTCAAAGAGGTTGGGGATATCGCAGTTCAGTATGATCCAGCTCATGCCGCGCTCCCATGGGCTGGTGTGCGCTTCTTGCTCGAGGTCCTTACATTCAGACTTCCATCTTCCTAGTATCAAATTAACAGATTTCAAGGCTGTGGTCAGCGACGTCCAAAAATTTGACTTCGTTGTCGAAGGCGCAGAGAAAATTGCTCGCTGTATCTCGCGCTTCGCCATCTTCGAGAACATCTACCTACATCCTTCTCACACGCCAACCGAGAGTAGCAAAGCTCTTGAAGAGGCTATGACTCGACTATATGCGTCAATGTTCGTATACCTGGCGAGAGCAAAGCAGTACTATAAGCAAAATGCTGCAAGTTCGTCGAGTCATCATCCCGGTGCTGACTCAAGATCTAAAATCTGTCATAGAACGCGTCTTGAAAGTTATTGTCAAGCCCCCCGAGGAGTTCGAAAAGCTTTTACTAGATATTGAAACAGAACGAACGAGTGTAGACCGCTCTGCGAATCTGGTTAGCGCTGAAAGTCCGTGTTTCGAGCCTAGAAGGTGAATTACGGCTAATACGGCCCTGGCGTAGAGAGCAACGACATTATTAATCGTCTTGAAAAACTATCGACTGGTACGTAAAAGATTTCGATGTCAACCACAGTAGTTGTTCGTTCACTAATTGGCTAGATCAACGCGTTAGCCATACTCAGCTTTGGGAACTTCTTGCACGCATTGACGGTCCCATTTGCCGAATGAATAATCAACTTGATCATCTCCAGGACCACCTAAATGGTAGGCGTTCAAATATCCCACAAACCAGAAACCTTATTGACACTGGTCAGAGCGAACCGAAATACTACGGTGGCTGTCGTGTCAACCTCATTCCGATCATCACCAGCAGATCAAAAGGCAAGCCTTGAAGGGTTCAGGCCAATGGCTACTACAGGATCCACTTTATAAGCAATGGCGAAGTGACAGTGTTTCGTCTCTCCTGTGGCTTCATGGCGTGCCAGGCTCGGGCAAGAGCACCCTCGTGTAGGTTGCGTAAGATTCGTCGCTGGCGCACGAGACTCTGTTTTCGGTCTCTAGATCACTCTCTTATAGTCAACGTTGGAAAGCAGTATTGCGCTGATAAGTCTTTCTGATTAGGTCAATCGTGATTGAAGACAATACCGAAAGTTTCCACACTGGCCAAGCCCCGTTGCCTGTCTACTTCTACTGCACAAGGAGTGCCGCAGAGCCCGAACGTTCAGAGCCTGGTATAGTTCTTGCCAGTATTCTGAGACAGCTCCTCTGCGTCGAGCCTGGAAGAGCCCTTCCTCCTCCAGTTGTCGAGAAATACAAAAGGCAGGGCGAAGGGTTTAAATCCAGGGGACCTTGCTTGGAGGAAAGTCTGGATCTTGTCAAGACGCTGACTGAGGCCTACGGTGTCACAACGATTATCGTGGATGCCCTCGACGAATGCAATGCTGAAACGCGCCAGTCTCTCCTTGATGCTTTTCAGGAAATTCTCCAAGAATCTGCTGGCCTTGTAAAATATTTTGTTTCCAGCCGCGACGACGAGGATATAGTCTTGAAATTCCGGGTCTCTCCCAATTTCGATATCACTCCAAGCAGGAATACCAAAGACATCAGGAACTATGTCCGGACAGAGACTGAAAACCTTGTGAATAAGGGACGTCTCTTGCGCAACAGCGGAGCACGGAACAAGATGCAAGATCTAATTATTGATCAAGTCAGTAAAGGCGCAGACGGCATGTTAGTATAAACCATTCTCTAGGTCCCTTTGCTTTTCGACACTCTGATTTGATGTTGCAGGTTCCGATGGGCGACCCTGCAGCTTGAGTTGCTGTGCACGCTGAAGTTCGATGACGATATTCACGAGAATCTTGGGCGGCTGCCACCTAAGTTGGAGGAACTATACGCAGCAGTCTACGCCAAACTTACGTCACACCACGGAAAATCAGGTCGTAGTGTTATCGAAAATACTATCAAATGGTTGCTCAGCGCCCGAAGGACCTTGAACGCTTCTGAGTTTTTATGGGCTATTGCTCTTAATCTCAAGACGCCCGTCGAAATGGAAAGCGTTTTGGCTCTTTGTCATAATCTAGTCATATACGATGAAGGCTTGGATATTTTGCGCTTTGCTCACCTCTCTGTAAGGGAATGCCTAGAAAAAAGGTCAGAATTCTCCGAAAAAGCTTGCAATGCTCTCGCGGCCGAGAATTGTTTGACACACATGATCGCCTCAAACAAATCCTCCAATGCAACGTTCAAATTATGGAAGAATCACATTCGCACCGTCCATGAAAGACTCCTATCTGTTGAATCGTCCGCGGGGGAGGGTTTCATGGATTACTCCTTTGATTTTTGGATGGTTCATTGCGGGTTGGCATCGCGGGATGCTCGGCTGGGAGACTCAAGCTTTGGGCAAATATTCCGCTTCTTTCTGTCAGAGATACCCATGCGCGACTCGGCGTATGATGAATGGGTCCAACGCTACAGCAACACATTTCCAAACCTTAGGTTCTCAAAAAAGCAAGTACCGGAGTCTTGGTGGAAATTGCACGGTCTGTTTCATCGCTACCCCAACACAGCACCAAGGATATTTTTTGCTGCAGTCGCCTATGGGTTTGGCGAAATCACCGAGCCTTATCTGCAGAATAAAAATTTAGGCGAAGAAGAGTTGAAGCAAGCTATACTTCTCGCAGCGAAGGCTGGTCAAAGAGAAGTCTTTGGCCTCTTGATGATCTCCAAAAACGTGGAACTCACATCGGAAGTGCTGTTGGGCCTGATAAGATCCCGTGATAAACGGACGCTCGAGGGGCTACGGAGCAAGGTACCAAGCTCCTGCTTCACAGAACAGATATGTCACAACGTAATCAACACAGAAGATGAGTGGTACTTAGATTGGCTATTAGAACAGCATCCTCACCTCATAATCACGGAAGAAATGCTCACTTATGCCATTATGTCTGGGAGTACGTATGCATTCGAATTACTGTTTGCTCGTACTGCGAGCGCCATGTCGTTGGATAAGGTGTTGATGAAGGCAGTAACACAAAACGCAATAGCAGATATCGAAATGATTCTTGCCAGAGCTGAAGGCTCCTGTCTAAATTCAACTCATTTGGCCCGTGCTGCACTTAAACCCGACCGTATAGCTATCATGGACGTTCTGCTTGCACATGGCGGGGCTTCCATGATTTCTGAAGACGGGTTAATCAACGCGGTGAGAGATGATAGTGGCGAGATGCTGAAGTTGATGCTGGTTCACGGAGGCAAAATCACGCAAAACGTCCTTTTGAAGAACGCATCGCTAGTAAGCGCAGAAGTTTTGGACATTTTACTCCGGCACGGTTGCGAGATCAATGGTGGAGTCTTAGAAGCCTGCGTTAACAGTCGTTGGATCGAAATGTGCGGCAGCTTTGACGCGCTATTGAGTCGCATTGAAGATTCAGTCCTTGCCCCAGGGAGTTCTCGTTTGCTGTACACATTAGCAAAGAATACATCGCTCAGACGCGCGATACGGGGTGGCAAGTCTAAATTGATAAGGCAACTACTTGATCGATCGGATAAGATAAGCTTGGACCAAGATATCATTTGCCTACTTCGTGCTGTAGCAGATAGCGGCCATGGAGGGGCCGATTTGATGGAGACACTACTGAATCGGACGGACAAGACGGCTATTGCCGCAGAGATGACGACGTTGCTACTTGCTCTGGCAAGTAACATACATTCTTCCGAAGACGTTGAGATGATGAGACCACTTCTTGATCGGGCGGAGAGCTCCGCAATCACGAAAGATGTTCTCGTTGCTGCGGGTCTCAACGCTCTAAATGATCATATACTGTCGATGCTCTTGGAAAGGGGGAACACGACCGCGATCACGGAAGATGTGTTGAGACAGGTTTTGAAAAATTTGTCTCCGGATGTTGCGTGGAAAGTACTTGCGCGCGTGGAGAAGTTCGACATCACTGGTGATCTACTGGAAGCAGCTGCTGCAAATACGTTTTGTGGTGACGCAATAGTAAGACAATTCCTCCAGGAAGCTGACTTGACAGAGCTTCCCGTCGAGGTAGTCATATCAGCCATGAGTAACTTTAGGAAAGGGGAAGAAGTCATGGTAACACTGGAGCAATCATTTGGCCCTATAGAACTCACCGAGCACACGCTGTTGTCGCTGCTTCGCACAGGCAATCCTACTCTGAAACTTTTGCCAGAGCGAATTAAGCCTGAACACATTACCGAGGAAGTTCTAATCGCAGCGACGGAATCGTATTCCGATAAAGCGCTCGAAACTATCATACTAAGATCCAATCACGTACCGATCACACTTGACGTGCTCAAAGCTGCGATACGATCTAGAAAACCTGGTTGCTTTACATTTTTTTGGAACCGTGCGCACCCAATTGAAGTTCCACAGACTTTGATCCAAGCAGCGGTTGAGAGCAACAACGTCGGCCTTTTCAAGTTATTCCTGGCCGAAGCTAAGGAGGTTCGACCGGAAGAAGGCCTGTTCATGGCCATCGCGAGAGACGGTTTCAGCTCGATAGAGATGTTCAAATTATTGCTCGAGCGAGACATCCCACTAAGGATCACGTCAAACGTAATCAGGGCCGCAGTAGTAGCATGGACGTCCATCAAGTCCGCCGGTCGGCCATTGGAATATAGCCCTATCCAATGGCTATTGGATCGCAGCCCTAATCTAGAAGTCACAGATGAGTTGTTCCGGATAGCCGCAGCCGCTGGACAAAAAAGTATTCTCGATAGCCTCGCCAGACACCGTGGGATGGAAGATCTTCCAGACGAATGGATTAACGTTGCGAAATTGCGCAATGCAGTAAAGGACGGTGATGATACTACAGCTGAAAATCTAGTGAATGGTGGGGTAGACCCTAACGTCGCTGACGTTGATGACTGGACCCCCCTTTGTGTCGCAGCCTATGAAGGTTATGAATCAATTATACGAATGCTGCTTTCTGCTGGCGTAAAACCCAACCAGGTGGTCCAAAGGTTCGACGGTGATACTACACCATTACACTTGTGTGTCACGTGTGGTTACTACGAGATCGTGAAACTGCTCGTTGAAGCTGGAGCTTCAATTGAATCCAGGGACCGGCACGGTCGAACGCCAGCAATGGTAGCGAAGCAGGGTCACGAGATAAGGATATGGAGATATTTGCGAACGTGCGAAAAGAACAGGGAAGAGAGGACGCAGGAGATACCAGGATCGGCTTGAACCGTTGGCCTCTTCTCATGGCGAACAAGTTTACCAAAACACAGGTCACACTGTCCCCTACAGTGGCACAGAGATCACATACAACGGACCCACAAGTCAGTGTGAATTGTTTGGAACAGGATATGGTGTGCAATGGGTTCAGTACTTTTGAAAAATACATTACACGTGGTTGCGGTACAACAACGGTAGGCACATGACTGCTCGGTTAGGACTTCTTCTTTATTTGTTACTGCTTTCTTGTAAGGGATAGTATTGGATATGGATCAATCGCTTTGATACATGCATCGAGCCTTGACCTCTGTGTACCATCTGCATAAGGATGATAATCTGGAACTGGATCAATTTATTTGGGCCCAAAAAACAGTCACAGAATCTGCCTCTATGGGAAAATCTCTTCTACATATTATCGGGGCCTGTAACGAAGGCCTCTCTATTGCAAGGTAAGCCTGCTCGAAAAGACATTGGCTTCTCTGGTCCGCACGCAGATTCACTGTATCCTAGATTGTTGATCTAGCTTTTGAAAATGGTGCTTGTATTGTCGCTGTTGTTCTGTGTTCTCGCTATCGCCCGCCGTCTCTCTAGCCACGCTTTTGTTATGGAAGCTATCAAAGTACCACATCTTCTTTTTGCGCAGAGTGGCAAGGAAAACGACTGCATTATGTATCATCTTTGAACCAGGCACGATATACGATGATTTCCGACAATTGCCTTGAACGGCGATATAAATCACTAAAGTTCCTCACGAGGTTTGTTGTTGTTCTAATATATACGACACACACTGGCCACCTTATTCTCCATGAAAGAATGCTCGGACTCTTGAAAGGTCAAATCATTTAAAAACATCGACGTCCAAGCCATCATGATCGCTCATGCTCTACCTCGTCCAAGTCCTTCTCCTCCCCGCTATTATTGCAACACCGACTGACCCGACAAATATACAGCCATGATTTCGTACTCGGAAACCTACACTAACCTTGTCGTAGGAACCCATTTTAGACACTCCCCTGCGGATGTTCTTACTTTCGCACCAAAATTTTAGCTTGAATGTAAGTTTTTCCCGGGCCTACAGTTTTAATTCATCGAAGTCGAGTCAGAGATCCAGAGTGATAATGATAAGAGGCCTTATTTGACCGCGAACCAGTATGGGATATGGTCTGCGAAAGCACCTTTTACTGATCTGGATGCACATGTATTTTCCTCGCTTTCTCTACCTAATTTATGTCTATTCTAAACATCTCTTTGAACGTTTACTAGGAATATGGAATCTGACATCAGTCCGAGATATTCATCGATCTTATATTCGCGTGCGAATTGGCCTGCCAAAGCACTGGTTGTTGACCCAAAAGAAGGGTGAGCTTTACCAACATATTTTGAGGTATAAATCTTTGGAGGCTTTGATACAGGTAGACAATCCCGAGTTTCTTTCCAGATGAGACGCTTCATTGAACACGCTATCACTATCACTACTACCACTGCTCCGGAGAAACGTAATTGGACCGTTCCAACGAAGACATCGAAGTCATCGGCCAAACTGTCGAAGCGAACAATAAGTAGCCATTACAGCATTCATACAGACTTGGGCTAGTCCCACACTTTATTTGCGCAAAGTTTCGATGAGTATTCATCCACCGTATCGCTTATGCCTAACTGACCACAGACTTGCGCCGGAACTGCGGGTCGTCTGTACATAAGAGGCTCGCATATCGCGTCTTACACAAACGCGCAATTGGGATACTCGCTGGCAATAACAATAATAACTCATCATGCAGCTCGTTGACCTGTCCCAGGGCCAAGGAGAGACCTCAAGAACTCCTGCTCTCTAGTAAATTAGCTGTCCAGATCAATCATGTTTCCCATCATCCATCAACCCGCTTCCACAATCGCTCTCTTGACCATCCTAGCATCAATATGCCTCGCAGCAGGTCCTCCGAAATCTCTCGCTCCCGACGTCGTATCTTCGAATATCCCCACAACCACCACCACATTCGCGGACATAGATCCCCGTTTCGAGGTGCGACCCATTTTCTGGGGTCCAAAAATTCAATCAATGGCCTGCCTCATGAACGCAGTCAACGCCTTAACGAACATGGCCCTCCAAGACATTCGCGCCCCCATGGGCGAAACAACCTACGAGCACGCCGACCACCCCAATAGCGCCATCACTCTCTTCCCCGAGAACTGGCAGCAGCGCGGGCAGATAGAAAGGCGATTCGCGGTCTGGGGGCTCTTCCTCGCCGTGTACGCCATGACCACCACAGGCAACTACCACTGCAACACGTTCCACCTGCTCTGGGACGACAAAGAGGTCGGCACGCTCTGCTTCTCGAAAGGCATCATCACGTCGTCCGCAAATGACCCCCAACGACAAGGTCTGCTCTCCCTTGACAACACCACCACGCCCTTACTGCTCAGCACCGCCTCCACCAGCAACTCCCCCGTCCTAAGCATCAGCATCCTCTTCCTCCCCACCGTCTTCCCCCTCCAAAACTTCTTCATGGCCGTCCTCAGCGCCCTAACCGAGCTCGCCTTCTTCAAGAACAAAGACGTGGGCATCGAGCATTTCACGCCCGACGTAGCGCCCGTGCCGGCTTCTGTGGCCTTCTATGCCTGGAGAACGAATCCCAAAGCCCGGGTGCCGCTCATTACGCCTCGGCATATCATTGAGACGCTGGGGCATGTGCCGGCGCTGATGCTGGCGAGGAGGAAGTTCAGTGAGGCGGATATTATGATGAGGCTTGATCGTGTGGATGCGGGGTTGGGGCGGTTGAGGAATGTTGATGAGAGTGGTGGGTCTGTGCAAGGAACGCGGAATGTGACTGTTGCTTGACAGGCTAGGATTTGGTTTTATCGAAATGAGAGGAACGGTGCTTGGATCGGATAGTGAGCCCGTGGTGGCCTAAGGCGTCAATTTCTGAAGTCTTCAACGCCTCATCCTTGACCTCTTCCTTACAGCTGGTATCTGGCGATTCAAGAGCTTCACCGAACGAAGTCACAAACTATCATACTGAAGGACATTCGCCTTCTTATGATCGAGCGGAGCTTCTAGCCGTGTAGCGGCTTACAAACGGGTCTGACCAAGGCTATGCTTGATCCCTCACCTAAAGTCTAATTATCGATCGCGCTATCGTCGCACGATAAGTCCAGATGCCAATGCGATAATAACGAATGCAGAAGCAGAGACATAAAGGAGCGAGGCTTGTGCCAGCCTAAACTAGCTTTTAGCAATTTCACAACGCTTGCAAATCCTTAACTTTATTTTTTAGATTCCACCCCTCAACTTTTGTCAAGATCGCTCCAGACCATTTTATCAACTTCCGAATTTCTTGATATTTTTTGTGAAAAATCTCAAATATAAAACTAGATACTTAACACTCTATAGAGTTACTTTGCTAGTAAAATTCAATCAAGAATTGAAGCTATTATAGCTGTTGCAAGTTTCAAGTAATTCGAGCAACTACTTTTCTACAAATGTAATTTGAAACGCGAAAATTGCGCATTACAATAACTTAGTCAAAACTCTCTTAAATTTTACAAAACTACATAAAGTTAAAGTGCAAAGCTAGTTCTATCTAATTTTAAACTTTGATATCAAAATATCAAGAAATGCGAAAGTTAATAAAATGATCTAGAGCGATCTTGACAAAAGTTGGAAGATAAAATCTAAAAAATAAAGTTAAGAATTTGCAATTAGCGCTTTTACAACAGTTGTTGTCTCCTGACCTTATTTTTAGATTTTCGATCCCAACTTCTAACAATATAATTTTGATCAACTTTTGTATCTCGCTACTAAAATATATAAAATTAATCAATTATTACTCTAGACATTATGCGCTTTCTAAAATTGCTTTGCTTATAAGTTTTGATCAAGAATTGCTAAAACTATAGAAATTACAAAGTTCGTTAACATATAAGAAGTTCAAGTCGATTTTTTGTTTTTAAGACATGCTTCAAAACACAAAAACTTTGCAATTAGATAACTTTCTTAATGTTAATTTAAGCTCTATCAAAGTTGTGTTATTAAAAACGCAAAGTTCACTCTATCAAACGTAAGATTTTGATAGTGATAAATCAAGAAATGGGGAAGTTGATCAAAATTATCTTGCCAGAAGTTGGGGTCGGAGATCTAAAAATAAGGCCAAGGGGCGACAACCGTTGTGAAAGCGCTAAAAGCGTTGTGAAATTGCTAATTAGCGCAGAGCTCTCCGTACTCAGGACATTTTCCGTAGCTGCAGAACTTAGAAATACCACTGTTCTGACCCTCTCAACATATACTACTGTTGTCGTCTACCCACCATAATTGGAGCTACACCGTCTGCCTGCTTGCGCTTGCTGTTCTTTGGTAGCGAAATATTGACTTCCAGTGGCTCTATTTCACTTCGGAGAATTGACTGTGAGATTCACCAGGGTATCCAATAGGAAGCTGCTGCGCAGTGGGACTGTCAAAACACGTCTTCCAGTTTTTACATGGTTCGCTACACCGCCATCACTAGATACTTGCACTTTCCTCGGTGAATTGCTGGCTTCTAGCCTCCCCCCTCACAACACACTGTTATCTGGCTGAATTTGCTATACAGTCGGCTCCAGCATGGGTGATGCTCAATTTTGCTCCGCCATTCGGCTTGATGAGGTTGAAAGTCTATTGCAAGAAATCGATGCTAATGGCCGAGCTCTTATCCGCGGCCGAGATGCCGCACGTACCACGTTGATTGCCAAAGCACGTTCCTTGATTGCGCCTTTGGAGACTCCTGCAGAAGCTGTCACATGGATAGCCTGGGCAGAGGTACTTGAACCGCCATTGAACGTTACTACTTTTTGTGGAAATCTCATCCTTCCTAGCCCACAAGACAAGCTGCACTACGCATTGCCATCGATCTTGGCCTTTTCGAGCACCTCGTAAAAGAGAATGGGAGTGCGAAGACGAAAGACAGCCTTGCGGCTGAGGTTGGTGGAGACCCAAAATTGATAGGTGAATAAACCAACTGCGAAAATGCCGGAGAAATAGGATGACTAAAACTCCCACAGCACGCATCTTAAAGCACCTTGCTTCCACGGAGGTGATCAAGGAAGTGGACGCGGACTGCTACAAGCCTACGAAAATAGCAGAGGCCTTTACTATACCAAAGTATCGAGACGCAATCCCCTTTTGGTACATGAGTTGCTTCTTATATGACGTTATACGTTACTGACCAACTGCAGCGCCGAAACCGCGGGGCCGGTATTTCAAATGATTTCGGCTTTCTTTGCCGAGACTAAGTATGCGTCACCTTCAGATATCGCGGCCGGGCCTTTTCAATATGGCCAACAAACCAAGTTGACCGTCTGGCAATGGAGAAAGAATCGTCCCCAGCTCGAGCAGGCCTTCAACAACCACATGGCTGGTTATCATCAGGGGCGTCCTAGCTGGATGGACGAGGGATTCTATCCCGTGAATGAAAGATTAGTGCAGGGTATCAAGTCAGGTAAAGAAGAAGTTGCAGTGGTGGATCTAGGTGGAAACGTTGGGTATGACCTTCAAGAGTTGAGAAGCAAACACCCAGATCTACCTGGACGGCTTGTGCTCCAAGATCGACCTGATATCATCGCAAAGGTAGCAGACATAGATGAAGGTTTTGAGGCAATGTCCTATGACTTCTTCACAGAACAACCCATCAAAGGCATGTCAGAGTTCTCTCCAAGCCGCCCATTTTACTCACTGCTGATTGATCTTAGGAGCACGAGCGTATTTTCTGCATTCTATCCTCCATGACTGGCCTGACCCTGATTGCCGGCGTATCTTGCATCAGATCACTGAGGCCATGGAGAAGGGGTATTCAAAGCTTCTCATCAATGAAAACATCGTCCCAGACCGCGGCACTGATTGGAAGATAACCTCCCTGGACTGGTTCATGATGGCCCTGGTTGCATCAGCGGAGCGCACAGAGACCCAATGGACCGAGCTACTCCGGTCTGCAGGTCTAAAGGTAGTGGGGATCTGGACGACGGACTCGGCCGTCGAGAGTTTGATAGAAGCGGTTCTGGTGGGGGACGACGCGCAAGTCGCGTAGATTGCCGCTATCTGTGTGGACTCGACGTATATCCGTCTCTCCTTTGATTTCGCTAGGAATATTCATGTTGAAAATGGGTGTCCACAACTTCCGTCATTCCTTTGTGTCCGGTCTCATGGCTATCGGATTTGAAAATTTCTCTCCACAAATCGTGCGTTTTCACTCATGACCAAACATGGCCAAACCCTGCGGCGCCACGCAACTCTTTCCTTCAATACTGGTAGAATATTAGCCCATTTGCCAGCATATTGTACTTTTCAGGGGCTGCCAGGAGCGAATTATACCAGTACTTGATGCCAATGGGGGTAAGATATTGACGTTGTCACCATGAATCGACGAGCCTACTTTGGAAATCCGATCTATCTTGCAAGCGGATGCATTTCGGCGACAGAGATTGTTGAGAGGCAACACAACGGGCTCAACAAGGGTCGCAACCGTTCAAACCGTGCGTTTTAGGCCTCAAACCAAACTGCACGGTTTGAACTGACAGTGTACGCTAGTTTAGGCCTTTAGTGATGCAATAAAGACTTGATTTCATGAACGTATTCATCTCTTTGTTGCGCATCTTGAATGATGTTGTAAGATGCAAAGTGAGAGAAGATATTCAAGATTCGGAATTTCGTAAACTCTGATTCGATTATCGAACCTGTTGGATCATCGATCCGCACGTCGGTTGCCCTAGTGATGGTAAATTTCTACCCGTCAATAAAGTTTTCATGCTTATCTTAGGGTTGCATCTAGGGCTAATCTAAATATCAGGAAATCTACAAACTATTAGTGCAAACCGTGGTGTAGACCTCCTAAACCAAACTGCACGGTTTGCCAAATGCCTCAAACTAAACTGCACTAAACGGTTTAAACTGATAGTGCACCAATAGTGTGAAACGGTTTGCAAACGCTTGCGAACCTTGGGGCTCAATGGAAATCACTTGGTTGCCTCTCTTATGCTGGATGTATTATTCGATGAATGTGAGGGAGTCTGTCTATTCTCCGTAACTTAAATGTGCCCCGTTCCCTCAATCTAGCCTTGATCACACCTCGGAGATAGTGCCGAATTGATCAAAAAGAGCTTACATAGGTTCCGGCCTATGCTGGGTTTGATTTTCCAGAAGAGACACGTAGATATGAAAAGACTGCGCCGGGGATGATGACATATTATACGCTCATCAAACATTTCCTGAAGGTGCTTCCCCTTCTTCTACAATCTGGTCCCTCTTGTTCGCAGCTCCAGTGGACATACTTCCATACCAACAACGGCTTGTCGTGCGGCAGCTAAACCGCTTCCCAGTGCGATTCCATCATTGTCGTTGCCCTTATGTCGCTGTCGGGAAGGCTCTTCTGGCTTCCCTCAACTTTTGCTCTCTCGACTGTTGTGTACGAGCCCAAGGGCTGTAGGGCAATGCTTTTCCGTAGCGGACGACGCGAAGCATTCTTATATGCCGTAGGATCCGGAAGCTTCTTGGCGAGATAATCTTTCTGACCTCTGAGCTGCTGGATCAAGGGAAGGAAAGTGGGGACATAGGCGCATATGATAATAACGTTCATCTCGGCACTAGTTAGAAGGCGAAGATTAGTGCACCGACCAGCTTGGAACTAGAGACTCGATTCACCCCGACCACAGAACGGACTCCGCTGATGTCCCTGGAAATCAAACCTCAGATCGATTCCTCTTCGATCAGAGATCGGCTTACAGGTGTAATCAAGACTACTTTGGTAGGGTGGCCCATCAGAATGTGCTCGCTCGCCCAGTCGGGTTAGTCAGCTCCCGCTGCTTTCATTATCCACCACGCATTGTCGCGTCACTCTCTGCTCACTCCAACTTATCTTTGCTCTTTTATTGCTCAGGCACTACTCTCTTTTGCTCTTTGGACGTTCTATTCTCGTAACTCTAAATGCATTTTGCCAGCTCGAATTTGTCAACTTTAGATGATCGGACGTCAACAGAATAGAGAGAGGTCAGACTTGACTTTCTGGGATACAAAACTGAATGCAAAGTCTACGCTATGCTCTTCCTCTCGTCTTTTCGTACAAAGTCTAATCTGCTGCTCTTGTTCGTTCTATTTCTTTCTCGCTATCTATCTATCGTGCTTTGGTTGTTGTGCTAATTGTTTAGCAATATGTCTTTTTTGCTGCTTGCAAATTATCGCTCTATAATACTTAAGCACTCTCTTGTTGTGTCTCTTCTTCTTTTGAGATCTCGTACTTACGCTTTTTCTCTCGTCGAGACTACTTTATTTGTTGTTGACAATGTCAAAGAAGAAGTTTTTGAAGAATTTCTTTTCGCAAGCTTGTAAGAAGAATTATAACATTAACAAAGCAATTATTAATAACATTGCAATTAAGAAACATATTAAACTCAAGATCGAGAAAAACTACGCGCGAGCATTAAGATTATAGAATAAGTAGATTTATTGTTTTGAACTTTGTTGCGTTCTAAAAGAAGCTAACGATTATCAAATAAATATGCACGAGATTACTCTAATATTAACTTATACAATCTGAAGATCTTAAAGAAGTTTATAAGAATAATAACATTCGCATTTGATAAACCCTAACTTTAGTCCTAGATATACATAGATTTGTTATAATAAAAGTTGCAATTTTGTGTTACTAATATCTTGACTTCGTGCAAGATCAAGATTTAATCTAACAAATCTTGCACTACTCGCAAGAATCTAGAAATTCAAGTCAAACTTTGCGAGAAACAATCTTAATATCTCTTAACATTGCGTTTGTAGATACGTTTATTTTGTATAATAATTATAATTTATTTGCGTAAGATGCGTACACGTTCTCTTAATCTATTAGATTTGTCTTAAAAGTAAAATGTGCTCAAATCGATAAAATTTAACGTTTAAATTAAAAAACGTAATAATTTGACGCAACTATGTAACTAGCGAATAACTACAAACGTTTGTGCGTATTGCGAATATTAAAACTTTATACATTAAGACACAGTTTAATTTAATTAAGATTTCGCAACTTTGTCAAACATAAAGAAAACAAAACGAGTTCTTTAAATAGATTTTGCTTTAACAATACTAATTTGAGTACGTAAAGTAGTTAGATCTATAAGATCTACAAAATCTTGCAAATATCTTAATTTCTATTAGCTCGATCTACCTTTCGAAACGCGAATAAGCGTATAATATCGATAGCATTTATAGTAATTTTAAGACAAATAAGAAATTTGTTTTGCAATACTAAAAAGACTTTATAGTTAACTAATAGAGATACGTTTTTTATATATATTTCGAAACAACACAATCTATTATAAATGTTAATATCTTGTAACTTTTGCAATTTATACTCTAAGTATTAAGACTAATTAGTTTGTAGTTTATTAAGAAATCTTTACGAACAAAGCTTGATCTTACTTACAAAAAGAGAATTAAAAGTTATAGTATTATTAATTACTTTATATATTTAGATACGCAATTCTAGGACAAAAAACTAACAAATCTACAATAAGTCGCAAATATAAATAAATATATAGACAAAAATTCAACTCTATATATTTACTTCAATTAGAATAAATAAATGTTCAACTAATTGTTCGATTAATATTGCATCGTTTGTCTAGATATTTAATTCTCGTATAGTTTATATTTGAAGTCTTGAACAATAATATTGCTTTACTTGTTTTAGCTAGCGTCGTAAAGCGCAATCGAAGCAATAATATACAATTTGTTTCAATTAAATTTATATATATTGCTTTGTCTTATTATCTATTTGACGTTTCTAAACTTATTTGTTAATTTAGCAATTGCGTTACTTTAATTTACATTCTCTTTAATTATTAATTTATCTTATTTTGTAATTTTTGTCGTTATATCTTTGACAATTCTTTGAGTTTCTTGTTCTTGCTTCGCAATTTTTGTCGTTACAATTTTAGTTATCTTAATAACATCTTGTTTTCGCTTCGCAATCTTTATTGTTATCTCTTTTGTTATCTTATTAGCTTGTCTAATGTTAAGATTCTTTTAGTTGTTGTTATATAACAAATTATACATTTTCTAATTGCAAAAACTATTAATATAAAAACTCTTATTTGTTTTGTTCGTCAAAACAATATAAGCATTGCGTTTAATAATTAGCAATGTTTAAAATTAATGCAAGCTTAAATCTTGTTAATTTGATTAACGTTCTTAATTAAAACAATTTGCTTTGATTATTTTATAAATATAATAAAAAAAGTTATTATTGCGTTATTGCAAAGCATTTATTAGAGTTTCTTAATAATATATTGCTTTTTCTTTAAATTTGTATTGTTTATTATTAGAATCTTAAATTGTTATTATAATTAATAATTGTCTTATTAATGTTTCTTCAATATAGTTTAAAATCTTTTGTTTTATTCTTTTGTTATTTATTTGTTTCTGTGCGCTAGACATGTAGTTTTGAGTCTATATCTAATCTTGTTAAGTTGAGTTGTTCTTGTCGCTCTAGATATAAGAGCAACGAACTATTTTGCAAGTTTGTTTATTAATATTTGTTGTTTTAACAACAAGTTTTTAGCAAATAATAGAGAAATATATACAAACAAAATAGTTATTTATTTACGAAAAATTATTCTTCTTGTAATAGAAAAAGATGTTCTCGCTTTTAAGAGTTGTTTCTTTTTTTTTAATATTTAATCTCTTACAACTTGTTGATAACAAATAAACAAATTAAGAGCTTCAATAAAATTAAGAATCTAAAAGCATTTAATAATATTAATAGCGCGTCTTTAGTACTTAAGACTTACATTGACTATTTTAAGTTTGCTCTTTATATTTAAATCGATTGCTTAATAAAAAAACTTTAACTCTTATAATTGTAAAGCTCTTATAATTATAATTATCTTGTTTGTATTAATTTGATTAATCGTAGTATTATTTTAATCGAACATTGTGTTAATTTGATCGAACATTCTTAAATTATTATATAATAATAAATAATTTATTGCTTACATCTTAATCTTTTAAGTATTGTAATACAAAATTTATTTTTAATAATTTAAATAATTATTGATTCGATTATATTGCGATTTAATTTATTTATATATTGTCTTTCTTATTAAATTGTCATATTTAATTGAAGTTCTATATTTTTTTATATGCGAAATTCAATAACTTAATATATAGTACTTAGAAAAGTTAAAATAATCTATTAAATCTCTTTTTTCTTTTCGAAATTTGCAAAAAATCTTTTTTTAATTTATTAATATAATACAAGGCATAATTTATATAACGTAGTATTTTATTGTCGTAAATTTAATAGTATGCTAACATAACAAAGTTTAGAAACGTTCGAACGCACAATATTGCATACGATAAAATTAAAGTAAGTAATAAGACTATTACAAGAATTAATTAACGCAAAATCAACTTTTGCTTATTGTCTATTTATTGCTTAACTTTATTAAAATATTTAAAATATTTAAATTTTATGTACGTTGTTACGAGTTAAAAGCGTCGCTTAAGTTAATTTGTTGCACTTTCTTTTAAAAAAATAAAGTTAATTTAATTTCTCTTAGATTGTAAAACATAATAATTAATAAGTTTATAAACTTATTTAAGCAAATAGTTTACAATGTTGTTGCTATAAAATTAATGCAAAATATTTATTATTATTGCATTGTGAATATTTACAAATTGATGCTTTTAAGTAAAGTTCTTTATTAAATGCATTTAGTTTAAATGTTTATTCAAGACGTTATTTTTAATTTAATAAAGAATTTGCGTCTAAGTGCTTTCGTAAATACAACTAAATTAATCAATATATATATTTTCGCGTTAGATAGATAATATTGTGTATACATTGCAATATTAATTGCTTTTAACGTTAATAATTAGAACTTATTTCTTATAATTAATATTTATGTCGACCAATATAGAATAGTTATGTCGAATGTATTTGTTAGCGTAAAGAATAAACATCTTTTCAATAACAAAAGTCTCGATAATTGCAACAATCAATTAGAATAAATACTTTGTAAAAAAATTCTTGCTCTTACGCTTAAGAATTATTTTTATCGTTCGATAATATATATTGATCTTAATATTTGTATTCTTTCATTTAACAATTGATAGAAAATCTAGTTAAACAAAGCTTAAACAAATTTAATTTTTTTTTATCTTGTTGTCAAAATTCTTAATTATTATATACATTAAATATATTTGCTTGTTGTCATACATTCTAGTTAACATAATCTTGTTAATAAATAGCATAATAAATATTACAATTGCTTAATTTAATAGACTTAATTAAATTCTTTATTACTAGTTTCTTATATAAAAGTTATTATATATTTAAATCTTTCCTACTATATTTTACTAACAAATTGACTAGTTCGCGAACGTTAAATAATTAATAAGAAATTTTATTGCTTTTGTTATCTTTCGATACTAAATTGTATAAAATTAGTTTTGCGACGTACAAGTCGTTTTACTTAATTCGAATTAAGTATGTGTTTAAATGTTGTTGCAATCTTTGTAAAGAACATAATGCAAATTGTTTTATTATTTATTTAAGCTTTTAAAGCTAAAGAGATTGTGCAATAATTTAAGATGGACGTTATTAAAAAATCTATTTATATTGCTAATTGTGCATTTAGATTGTAGCAATTAATCAATTATAACATAATTAATTTAATTATTAAATAACTAGTATATCTTTTTGTTTATTAAGTTAAAAAAAGATTGCAATAATTTAAATATATTAACAATTAAGCGTCTCGTTAAATACTTGATTATCTTCTTATAAATATTAACTTGTATAGTTGTTTTTGTTGTTGTAGACTTTGTCTTTAATCGCTTTTTCGAACTTTTGATCTTAGTCTTCTTTTCGTCTATTTAAATATTATTCTTCTCCAATTCTTTAAAATTGTTATTGTTATTTTTTTTAATAACGAGTTTAAGATCTTTTCGCAATTAACAAAAGTTACGCTTCGACAATAAAATTGTTGTGCTAAAAAGTCGCGTTAAAGATGCAATATTATTTGTCTCTAACTTAATTTAAAGAGTTGAGAGCATTTAAATTGTAAATTTTGAATAATCGTTCTTTAAATCTCTTAAAGACACATAAAATCAATTAATCAATTTATTATCTTAAATTAATTTATTGTTGTTTGTCTTACTTTTACAAAAGATTTTAAATTTGTATTGTTGTTGTTTTAATTAATTTAATTTAGTACTTCTTTTAAAAGTTTTCGACAAAGTTGTTTGCTCAATAGTATAGAACATACTCTTAAGTATTGTTGCATACAAACAAGAAACATAACTCTTTGCAAAGAAGACAAACACTTGCATTTGTATATATTTTTCTTAGTTGTTTTTATATTTGTTTGCAAAGAAACTTTTGATAATTGTAAAAAGAATTGTTAAAATATTTAAATTTAATAATAAAATATATTGCTTTATTCGTATTAAAAGACGATAAATTATTAAAAATAAAGTTCTTTTTAAATCTAAGATAAGTCGAAGTTAGATAAAATTAATTTAATTAACAATGTTATTTTAATTGCAAACACTATATACTTAATTCTGTTTTTATTAACTTTTTGTTTACAAAACAATTAGCGAGTCAATAAAAAAAACATGTTGAATTCGAAAAACATAAATTATTAAATAAAGATTGTCTTTTTGTTAAACAAATGTTAAGTTATAATTACTTTAATAGTTTTACAATCTTTGCAAATTAATTATCTTGAAATACTCTTCGTTTACATTCTTTTGCTTATAATTCTTACGTATTTACTTATATTTTACATATATAATCTATATAGACTGATCGTGAGAAACCGAAAATATCACGTGAGAGCGTCAAGATTCGGTTCCTCGATTTTTTTTTGGAATCGAATTGTTTAAAATAGTAACTTTTCGACTAAGCTAAACTTATTATAGTAATAAGCTAGCTTCTTTAAGCGATTTGATTCTATTCGATTTCTTGGCAATTTAATTCGATTTCAAAGTTAAGATCGAATATCGAACCAACAATTAGTCTAAATCTATAGATTTACTTTAACTTCCTCTATGCATTTAATATATTATATAATATCTCTTTATATATACAAATAAATTACAAATTACAATCCTATTCTTTGTTACAATTATGCGCTTATATAAGATTTTAATTTTACTAATAGAGAAAAGAGTAATATTTAACAATAAGACTTTAGCTTTTATCGCTTTCTTTATTGTAACTTATTTCTTAAATTTGTATTTAACAATATACTTAATATATTTAATGTCAATTGTAACTTTATCAAAGAGAAGACAAAAAATCTAAAAAAAGAAAAAAAGAATGTAAATTAAAGAAATATAATAGAAAAAAAGATTTGAAAAATTGTGACTTCGATAACATCTTTAGAAGAAAAAAAATTGTAAGATAATATTAAAACGCAATTAAATTAAGTTAGAATATTATACTTTTATTCTTGTAAATTTTTTTTTATTACGATTTGCACGTTTACGCGAGATTCTAATTGTGTTAATAAAGAATGAAAAAATAATTAACAATAATGCATTAAATTTTTATTGCTTTGTTTATCTTAATTTATTTCTTAAAGATAAGTTTAACAATATACTTAGTATATTTAATGTCAATTATAGCTTTAACAAGAAGAAAGCAAGAAATCTAACAAAAAAATTAAAATAAAAAAGAATGTTTAAGAAATTGTAACTTCGACGAAGTCTTTAAGAAAAAAAGAGATCGCTAAATTATATTTAAATGTCGTTAAATTATATTAGAATATTACATTCTTATTCTCTTAAATCTTGTTTCAATCTTGCTATAATTGTGCGTCTACGTAAGACTCTAATCTTAATAATAGATTAAAACGCTTAAAAGATTGTAAATTAATAAAGTCTTTAAAGAGTTTAATTATTCTAGCTTACATTTACTTGTTGATAGAAAGAGATCGTTGAACTATATTAAATTAAGTCGAATTATATTAGATTTTTTTTCCCTCTTATCTTGCTCTCTTTTTTTCAAATTAACAAGCTTATTAAAGTTTCGTTTATAAGACTATCTAATAATAATTGACTTGTTCTTCTTCTTCTTCTATTTTATCTTCCAACATAGCTAAATTACAAACGCGCGCTTTGCGTTAAAGACTTATTAAGTAAAAACAATAACAACAAAGATAATAATAGCAAGACTACTATATTCTCGCTTAAGTACAATTGATGTTGTATTTGATTAATTGTTATAAAGTGTTTCAAGTTACTTTCGTTCGACATTAATTGTTCTATTAGCAATTAATAAAGTTTCTTCTTGTTTTGTTCTTCGAAATCTAGTATAGCAATTAGAATATTAATAAAGTCAAGCTTTAAATAATAAAGCATTAAATTAACTTTAGTTGTTAATTCGCTATATAGATTGTCTATTGAAAGCAATTATTGTAACAAAATCAATTGCATTAAGTATTATATATATTATTTAAACACATTGTTTTCTTGTTCTATAAGAAAATAAATACAATATTGCTATTACAAGATAAGATAAAGTCAATATTATTAGAATAAGCAAAATTCTAGACTTTAGAATTGTTCGTCAAAATAATAAAGAGACTTGAAAGATAAAAAATCTAATATCGCATTTATATAATTATTAGCTTATAAATACAATAATAATGCATAAGTTCAAAACTAAACTAGACAAACTTATTAAAAAAATAATAATTAATTAAATAAGATTAAACAACATTGTAATAATTGTCGCAATTGCAATAATTAACTAGTTTAGCGCTAGAAATAACCCTAAGACTATTTTTATTGTCGCAATATTAATGTTTATAAATTAATAAATAAACAAGTTCGCAAAGCATCTTAAATTTAGTAATTTTTTTAACGTTATTAAATGTTATACTCTCTTAAAGATAATCGATTTTGAAGCGTTATATATAATATAGATAGCAAATATTGTGCTAATTATATATGACAAAGTTATCAAATTTTATTTTAAATTCTTGTTGTTTAAGAACTTAAAAACGTCTAAGAAAAAATTATGTTTATAAAATAAAATTTAAGATACAATTTATAAAGCTTTGTATTGTATTTATTTATATAAAGTTGTTCTTAATAAGATTTATGTTATTAAGAATTATATAACGCAAATATTTGTTGCTTGTCGTATTAATAAAAATCGCAACATTTATAAATAATTTAAGGCAAATTAGCACAATCTTTGCTAGTTTATCGCTCATTAACCGAATATATTGTATAAAATAAAATAGTAAACTCGATCTTCAATTTAATATATAGCAAAAAAAATAGCAAAAAAATATTAATAATAAATATAAAGCAAAACAAATCGCGCTAAGTATTAGCTATAAGATTAAAAATACTAGATAGATTATCTTCGCTATTGTCCTTAAATTAATTAATTTTGTTAGACTAACAAAAGTTGTTAATCTAACAAAAATTGTTAAATTAACAAAACAATAAAAAGAGAGAAGATAAGCTTTGTCTTTTTGATTGTAAAGTCGTAGCAATTATATTAAATATATAGCAAGAAGATATATTTTAAAAATAGGTTTATATCTAGATTAATTAATAAGAATACAAAAACTCTTTTATTAAAACAAGAAAAATATACGAGACTCTTAATGTTATCTTGTTGTAAATCTAAAAAAAAGATTGTTCATTATACGTTTTCTTATTAAAATTTCATCTTTGAACAAACCAATAATACTTTTTTAAAGCTTTTTGTTAAAGTGTTTTCGACAAGACGATATGTCTTTCTTTAAGATAACATTGTTAAGTAAGTTTCTTCGCATGCGCGCTTAAATCGCATTAAAGATAAATCTCTAAAAAAAATTAAAACACAAATTTTATTAACTATATATAAATTTTATTGTATATCGAAATATTTAAAATTAATATCAAGATAAAGTTTGCTTTAATTATTTTTTTAATTACCTAATTAGATTCAAGATTTTATTATATTTGCGCAAAGTTTATATACAATTGATATATTAATTCTAACAATAATATCGAACTTACGTATTGAAATTTTATATATTTTATTTTTCTTAAAAATTGTGTTAATTTCTTATATTTAATGTATTCTTAATGTAATTAAGACAAAGCATACGCGTAAAGAGAAAATATTATTCTTACTTAGAACAATTTTAAATTACGACAATATTAAATTAAAATGTTAATTATTCTAATTGTTAATACAAAAGACAAAAGATTAAAGCAAATTAAATCGAGTTACTAAAAGATATAGTTCAATTAACTAGAGAGATTAATCTAGATATAATTATTAATCTAGCAATATTTATTAGAATAAACGTTTTCTTTTGCTTGTCTTAAAAGAAGCAAAAGTTAAAACTTTATTATTAGAAAGTTTAAGTCTTAATCAACAACTTAATTTAATTTTGTCTCTTAATAAATAATAGTAAAAACTACGCACGCAATAGACTACCAATGTGTTTGTAAATCTAACAATTGAACGTAATTATTAATTATCTAATAACACGTATGCTAGATCTTTAGAATTTCTAAATTCTTAACCATTTCGATTAGAAGTTAACTTGATAGTTGCGTTAACTAATTGTTAATTTGTAATAAAAAAGACTTAATTAACTTGCAAATATAGCGAAGAACAAGAAAGAAAATTAGATAATTGCGTTGTTCGCTTAATTAATTTAAATTAATTTAATATTCAATATTTAACAAATTATTAATAAACAATAAGAGCATAATTTTAAGTAAAGTCTTCGTATATGTAACAAACTTTGCAAAATATTGCAATTTTAGCAATAATTATTAAATTGCGAAGTTACTCTCTCTATTTATTAATCGAATGCAAGAGATTTAAGATTTTCGTTAACTTTCATTTATTTTTGTATATTAATAACTCTTCTCATATCTTTTATTTTTGCAACTCTTCTTTAATGTTTGCTTCTTCTTAATAGACAATTTCTTTTTCTTTTTCTTAAATTGCTTGCACGTCTTTTTTAGTATAATTGTTGAATTGAGTCGAACATTTTTTTCTTAATCTAATCTATTCTTTTGAGTCTTGTAAGATTGAGTCAAAGTCAAGATGTAAATTCGACTCTAGAGTTAAGTTGCGTCTCTTTATTTTCTTTGCGCTCTTAAGCTTCTTTTTGCTCTTATTAGATACAAGATATGTAAACTCTTTATTAATAACTACTATTATCTTTTGTTAATAGATTGTTAAACGCAATTTAACTTAAAGGCTATCAATATATCTTTGTTATTATTTAAAATAATTATTAGAGATTCGCTCTATTATATATTTGAAAGAGAATTTCTGTTTTTGATCAAATTGTGTTTTGTTACTAACGTTAACAACAATAATTAATATTATTTGATGCAAGAAATCTATATATAGAAAGAGCTAGAACTTGCTTTAACTACAATAAGCGTCAACAAAAATCTAAAATTAATAAAATGAAAAATACTTTTTTGTTGTAACAATCGACGCAATTAACGCGTTACTAAAATACATTGTTAAACAGTTATTTTTTCTTACACAATAAATATATTATATATATTAAGATTTAAAGAAGTGCAATTATTTGCAACAAATATAAGCAAAATTCGCTTCTTATTAATGCATTTTTTTAATTTTGCTTTAATAAAATCGAAGTTATTTTGTTGTAAATAAAATTAACAAGCTTTAATTTCTAAATTTAATATAATTAAAGAATATAGACAATCTTCAAAAATAATAATTATAACGTATAGATTTATTTAATAATAAACGATATTAATATAATTTGCTTCTTTGCAATAAATATATTTAAGCTTAAGTAAAAAGAAGCTTACATTAATAGCTTAAAGTCGATCTATTATAATTATAATTTATTTTGAATATTTACTAAATAAAATATATTAGTCTTTCAAGTTTTAAAGTAATAAGACAAATAAACTTTTACAAGAAACGAAGAATACTAATATGCATAACTTAAACTACTATAGACTTAAGCAAAAACTAGTAGTTAAAAAGATAAAAAAAGTAAAAGCTAATATTGTTTAACGTCTTTTTATAATAATAGACGCGCTAACAATTATTAAAGTTAATTTAGATTAAGTTACTAGCGCAAAAAGTTCTACTTTTAATAAATATCTTAAATAATAAAAAGAGCAATTCGAACAACAATAATTACAAATCTATTTTTAAATTATTGTTCTCTTTTATTTTGTTTCTTAAATTTTCTTTTATATTGTTGTTCTTTTTTATTTTGTCTTTCAAATCTACTTTTACAATATTGTTTTTTCTTATTTTAATTCTTAGGTTTACGCTTACTTTATTACGCTTTTTTACTTCTTTTCTTAAATTTACGTTTGCGTTGTTTTAACTCTTTTTGTTATTAATAATGTTAAACTTATTTTAAGACGTTGTAGATAAAGTCGAAAACAAAATTGATAATTTGTTACGAAATATAATATGCGAAGTCGTAAACAAGATATACAACAATATATTTAAAAATAAAAATAAAATTGTAACAAATTCGTAATTTAACGTCGTTATTATTATAAAAATATATACAAATATACTTAAATTAACATTAATGTAAGTACTAAGAGTTTAAAAGATAAACTCTATATCTTGCAATCAAAATATCGATTTATATTATTACTAGAGTTTAGTTACTTACGTCTATTGTTACACTTAATTATATTAATAAGAAAAGATAACAAAATAATTAAGATATACTAAAATATCTTTATGTTAAGTCGAAGAACGTCGAAGCTTATTAGCGAGTTTTGTTAAAGAGTTTGTTTGTAAAAATCGAACATTTTAACAATGTGTTATAAATTAAAAGTAAATAAGCAAAAGATAACTTAAATAAGACTTTTCTTTTATTAATATAAGTTTAAAAATATATATTATTTCTTTGTAAATTAATTGATATCAAAGTATGTTAAATTGACGCAAGTAAATTAAAATAATAATAAGTCGAATATTTCTTAAGCAATAAACAAATATCGTTCTTAATTAATAAAGTGTTAAGATAAACAGCTTTGCCACTTATTTGCGTTTGTTTGCAAAAAAAACAAGTATATAATCTAGCAATTTGTTGTTCTCGTAAAATAAAATTGATATTACTTGTCTCTATGTAAAGAAAAACTTAGTAAAAATATACCAAAATTAGTATAAAATTTTGTTTATTAATGTTACTTAATAATTGTAAAGACATTAACGAATAAAAGTAAAAAATTAAAGCAATTTAACATTCAAAGACATATTTAATCTTAATAAATAACTTTATTATAAAAACAATTAAAGAAGCAAATTATTAAATTAAATATTACTATTTAGTTTTACGATATTTAATAATGCTTTGTTTCGTTTAGAACTTAAGCAAAGCTCAATTATTAGCAAAATTGTTTAAATAATAAAAGAGTAATTATTAATCAAAAAAGCTTAATAAAATAGATAAAGAAACTTTAAATTATAAGCAAATAATTTAGATATTATGAAAAGAAAAAAAAATAATATCGATGTTTTATCGATTCTCTAGATTTTTTTTTTTAGAAAACTTATAATTTACGTTTTTCGAAAAGTTAATTTTTTATTTTGCGTTATTCGAAGTCTATAAATAAAGTATATCTACTTATTTGTTTCTAATTTTTACGATAACAATTATAACGAATTTTAATAAATAATATAATACTTTTTGTAAAAAGTATGTCGAAACAATAATAGAGAAGATTTAAATGTTTGTCTAAAAGACGTTTGCAATTATCGATTTATATTTGCTTTAAACGTTTAACGCAAGTCGTTTTTAAAACAAGAGATTAAAGATAATATTGTCGTTAAATAAGTTTGTCTTGCAAATAACAATATTTAAAGTGTATAAAATAAATATTAAGACGCTTCGAATTGCAATTTTAAATAAACTTCGAATACAACATTTTAATGTTAAAATATAAAATTGACAAAAAACATCTATATCTTTGCGTTGTATTATTTATATTTACATAATATCTTTTTAACGTTAACAAAGATTAATTTAGTCAATAATCTATAATTAATTAGTAAGAAATTATAAATCAAGAATTAACTAAATATTAAAACAAAAAACAAGATATACAAATATATATTTGTCATTATTGTAATTACAAGAGTTAAATTTAAAATAATAACAAAAATATTTTATAAAGAACAAAAAAGAAATTGTTATATCTTCGATCTATACTTTTTTTTTAATTGTTGCATATATAGTTAACAAGATATATTTGTTGTTGCAATTTTAAATAACAATAATTTTGATTTAAGATTAATACTTTTGCGATAATTAAATAATAAACTATATATACAAGTTAATTTGTCGAGATTCAATATGTTTACAAAAAAGAGAAAATTGCTAATTGTATATTTTTTAATTGTGTAGCTTCGAAGTCAAAATTAATCTTTAGTCGAATATTTCTCTCGCATTTGAAGAAACAAAGCATTATTAACAAAAAATAAAAATTAAATTAACATAACAAATTGCATATTATAAAATAAATTTAAAGTTTATTTTTTGAATTATAAGTTATTAAAGAAGAATTACAATTTTAAGTTTAAACACTATTATAATATTCGATAATTCAAAAATTTCTTTTTGTTGAACAAAAAAAATAATTTAAAACACAATATTATAATTTTAAGAAAATTCTTTATAGATTTAATGTTAAATTTTTAACAAAAAAGAATACTTCTAATAAGATATATATAAAGATTGTATACATTAAGTAACTAATTAAGAATTATAATATTAACAATAGAATAGTATTAAGACAATCTAAATAAACTAAGATATTTACAAAAGATTTTGTATACAAGTTGTTAAAATAGTTGCAATAATTCGAAATATATAATAACATTTTTAAATTTAGTACAATGCAATTAAGTTTTATAGATTATAATTAGTCTAACATAGATTAGCGTAGTCTAAGAATTGCAACAATATTAAAGAATACTTTAATATCTTCTTTTTAAGTAGCACTTTTTTTTGATTTAATACTTTAATTACTAGATATTCGAATAATTAAAATTTATTAATTTTGTGTAAAATGCAATTTTAAGATTAGGCGCAATTAGAGCTTCTTTATACTTGTTAGTTTAATATAATCTAACTTGATTTAATAATATACATAAAATTTAAATTTAAAGTTAAGCGTATTTAGAGCTTCTTTATAATTGTTAGTTTAATATAATTTAACTTGAGCTAATAATTACATTATTAATAAGAATTTTATAATTAAAGTTTATTGTTGTTGCCATCTAGAAATTGATAGTTATTTAAGACATCTTAATTAGTTGAAAATACTACTAGTAGTAAAAAATCTCTTTGAGATTTAAAAATAGAATAATTTTTGTATAATAGATAGACTAGACTTGTTGTTTAGTAAAACTTAAGATAGAAATTTAGTATATAAACGAAAGAGACAAGTTGCATAATTTTGCTTTTTGTAAATTTAACATTTATTATAAACACTTGCTTTAAAGATATTTTATATATTTTTTTATATATTAACTTTAGCTTGCTTAATAATTTTTCAAGTTACTAGTTAAAACGCTTTTAAAAGTTAACAACTTTAATTAAATAACACTATTTTACGCTAATTTACATTAAATAATTGCGAAAATTGAGCTTATCTTAAATTTCGTCTTTATCTTTCTACTTCTTTAATTTTTTCTTTAGCACTTTAATAAGTTTTAATCGTGTTAACGTATCTATTAGCGATTAGCATATCTTTTTAGAATAACAATTACATTTAACATTAATTTGATTTTTCTTTTATAGTTTTAATTTTTTAATTTTTTAATTTTTTATATTTGATTTAATATCTCTAAGAGTTTATGCGAGTTCTATATGTTTTTGCGTAATTAGATTTTCAAATTCAAGTCGCGTTGCTTTAATATTTTATGTCATTATTATAATATTTATAATATTAAGAAATTCTTTATAAGAATTGTAAAGATTGTGTTGATTTATAATTTACAAAAGAAAATTTCGTATATCGTTCGACAATCTTAAACTCTTAAATTCGTGCATTTTAAAAACAAGAGTTTCAAGAATTTATGTATAAGTTCTCTTTGTAAATTGCAATTATGTAAAGATTGTTTCTTAATACATAGTACTTGTATATTCTTGTGTTTATATAGTTTTAATATTTAAACTTAATGTTAACTCTTTTTTGTACACTTATATAGGCAACGCTTTCAATTTAAGACGTAGCGAAGACGTTGCTTTCGACAAAATTGAATATTTCTATTGTTATCTATTAAGATAGACGAAATTTCTTATCGTTTAGCTTCGAATGTGTAATTGAACGTGTATATAGTTAAGACAAAAGACGACTACAATTAATTAGAACACATAATTTTAATACAATCAATCTATGTGCAATTAGAACTTCTAACTTTCTATCTATGTAATATACGTATATATAACTCTTTTCTAGCTTTTCTAAACTTATACGCACAGCGTTTCGAGACTTTCTTGCGATATTTTAAAACGCGTTTCTTGTAATCGCGATATAAGACAATTATTGTAACAACAATCGACGCGTACAAGAAATAAATAATAATAATTATAGATAATCTTGCGTGTTCTCGATTACATGTAGCTTATTATACGTAAGAGATTCGAGATAATATTGATAGTAATTGATGTTGCTATTATCTTCGCGATTTGATCGATTAATTAATTGCGACGATTGCATCAAACGCTTGCGAATGTCTTGCTTGTCAATGCTAAGAACATTTGACTCTATCGAATATCGCAATATTAATAGATTCGTAATTAGCATTACGTATAGATAGTTCTCTCGCTAATCTTATAGTTTTAATTAAGAATTTATATTAAAGATTAATTTTATATTGTTAATTTTATAATCAATAAGAAGTATAAAAGAATTATTGATGCTTTAATCGTTAAGCTCAAGAAGCAAAGTCTTATAAATAAATTATTAATAACAAGAGAAAACAAACGAAAGCTTTAAAGTAAAATTCAAGAATCTTAAGCAATATAATTAAGATTAATTCTTTTCTCTAATTTAAGCTCAACGTAATCTTAAAAGATGTTCGATTATATAATATAAAATATTTGTTATTATAACAAACAACAAGTAAAGAAGAAGAAATTATTAATAATTATTGAAAGTTGTAAACAATCTTAAAGCACTATAATAATTTAGTTTTTATTTAAGAGAGTAATGTTGCGAATGCAATCTTCGAGATTTATTTTATAATAAACAATATCAACATAATTTGCTTTTTCGTTATAAATATTTTTAAAAAGTAATATTAAGAAATTGTTCTTAACAAATTAAAGTTTATTTATCTCGACTTTAATCTCTTTTGAGACTTTGTTAAATAAAATATATTAGCAATTCAAGTTCTTTAATTGTAAAACAAACTTACTTATATAAAGAACAAAAAAATAAACATGTGCGATTAAGATTGTAGTAAGAACAACAAATTATTTGTTTTCAAATAAACAAAGAAATAAAGAGTAAATAACTTTTGACGTTAACGCAAGTTAATAAATGCACTAACAAGTAATATAGTTATAAAGAAGACACAATTGCTTGCGCAAAAAACTCAAAATCTAATAAAAATCTTAAGTAATAAAAAGAGAAATTCGAACAAATTCGAGTACAAATCTACTCTTACGTCGTCGCACTTTTATACTTTATTTTATAGACTTACTTTTTTGTCGTTGAATTTTTTTACTTTATTTTATAGCTTTGCTATTACGTCGTTGCGCTCTAGTATCTTAAATTTTAAATTACACTTATTCGATTGCGTTCTTATATTTTATTTTTTAAATTTACGTTTACGTAATCTTGATTCTTTTTGTTATTAATATTATTAAATTTATCTTAAGACGTTGGAAAATTAAATTAAAGACAAAATTAATTATTTGCTAAAAAATATAATATAAGAGATTGCAAACAACATATATATTAATATATTTCAAAATAATATTAATATTAAGTCGAATTTGTAACTTAAAGTCGTATTTAATACAATACAAAATATTAGAAATTTGAAAAAAAAATTAGATTTATCTACAATAAATGCAACAATATTGTAAATTAGACTTTATATCTTAAAATTAAAATATAAGCTTATTTAATTGCTAGACTTAAACAATTAAAGCAAACGACAATATTTAACTATATACATAAAACTAAATAACTTGAATCCTACAACTTTATTAAATGTTTATAACTTTTTTTATAAGAAAATGCAAAAAAATCTTAATAAATTAAGCTTAAAGACATAATAATAGTCTTCGACAATTTCTAGTTATATATTGTATATTAAATTTAAAAATTTAAACAAAAATATCGCGACGATTTTTTTTGTAACAATATAGAATTGAGCAAGATATAATTTTTTTTTGTGTATAAATTGATGTCGAAATATGTTAGATTAACGTCTTTAGATTACAATAATAATCGATTTAATTATTTTCATAAAATATATAAATATTACTTTAAATTGATAAGAAATAGAGAAAAGCAAATTTACAAAACACTTGCAATTTTCGACAAAAAAAAGATTATAAAATCTAGACAATCTTTGTTCTATTTAAGAAAAAATTGAAGTAATTTGTTTGTGTATCGAAAAAAATTTATTGCGTTAATTCAAAGTTAAATACGACTTAACATTAATTATAAGTTCGAAAGTTATTTAATTGCATTAATTTAATAAGTTTAATAAATAAATTAATTCTATCTTTGCAAACGTCTTAAGTCTTAATAAGTAGATTTAACATAAGAACACTTATAGTAATTATTAACTAGATAAGACGATATTAACAAAAATGCTAGTCTTAAAAAATAATATTTCGCGACAAGAAAATAATTAATACTTTATAATTATAATAAACAATTTATATTATTTATTAGTTGCAAGTTAGTTTGTTATAAAAAAGTCTTTGCAATTTAACAAAAACAATAAATTACTTTTTGTAAAAACTACGTTTTGCGACATTATATAAGCAAAAATTATTAAATACAAGTTTTATCTTAAAAAATTTTTCGATTTAACTACTTTTAAGATTTTTAGAGAACTAAATAATTAACAAAAATATTTTAACAACAAAAGAATAATTGTTACTTAAGCAAAAATCAATAAATTTAATAAAAAGACTTTAAATTATAAGATAACAAAGCAATTATTATTAACCAAAAAAAAATATATTAATCGTTTATTAACCTAACAAACAAGATATTACAAAAACATTATAATTAATATTATTCGATTAGCTTTAATTTTATTTTGCATTATTCGAAATCTTCAAATAAAAAAAAAGTATTTATTTGCTTCAAGAATTTACATTTGAAACTATATTGAATCTTAACAAACGTTTTAAGACTTTTTGAAAAAAAAGATTTCAAAATTACAATTAAAATGATTTAGAAGCTTGCGAAAACAATCTTAGTAATTATTAGTTCGTACATATTGCGTAGATCGAATACTAGTCGCTTTAAAAACAAAAAAATTAAAAAAATATTTTTATTAAATAAACTAAGTTTAAAAGTAACAATATCAAAAATATTTATAACAAATATTAATACTTTGCAAATTACAATACTAAATAAACTTCGAACGCGTTACAAAAACGCGAGAATTGTAATAATAACAAACTATATATATAAATTGACGCTATATTGTTTTCGAATATATTTTATATTTTTAACGTTGATAAAATTAGTTCTAGACAACGATCTAAAGTTAATTAAAGAAAAGTTTCGAAATAATAAGTAATTAAATTTAAGCACAAAGAGCAACTTATATTAATTAGATTTTAATACAATTATAAACTCAAGCTCTAAACTAAAGCTTATCAAAAATAATGTTAAAAAAAGAATAGAATTTATAACAAAATTTCTTGTCTTTATAGATTTCTTAATTGTTATTTATCTTGTAAATAAAATATACTTACTATATTAAAAATAAAAAATAAAGATCTTAATTTAAGACTAATTTTTTTGCAATAATTAAATATAAAGCTGCGTATTCGATTTAAGCTATTTAAGTTCAACTTACTTGCAATTGAAAGTACTCTTAAAGAAATTTGTAAAAAGTCTAGATACTCTAATCTTATTCGCAAGTTTGTAATCAATATTATAATTAAAAACTTTTACGCAACTTCTAAATTTATATTGCTCTAAGATACAAGAATTGTGTTTGTATTATATTGTTCTTTAACAAACAATACAAGAAAATAATTTATTATTTGCGTCGAATTAAGAATACATAGACACAAATTATTAAAAACAAAGAGGTAAATTAATTGCAACTTAATATCAATACAATTGCAACTTTACAAGATTGTTCTTTTTTACAATTGTTAAAAGATTGTACGCACGTTTAAATTAAAATGCTTGTTAGCAATAGTCTCTTAACAATTATAGCTAACGATTAACAATTACAAATCTTCGATTGTATTTGCTCGATAAAGTATATAATTCTATTTATTTATATCTTTTTCGAAGACACAAAATATCTTGAGTCTCTTGCAAGAATTTTGAAGAAATTGCTATTAAATAAGTGTAAAAGCTTTATATCTTAATATTTTAGCGCTTTTTACAATAAACAAACGAAGATAAAGATGCAAACAGGTAAATATATTTTTAAGAATTGAACGTTGTCTTTCAATTGTTCTTTATAGTTATTATATTGTTAGTCTTAACTCTTTGCTCTTTGTTACTCTCTTGTTATAAACAATTAATTGTCGCGAAGAGACAAGACAAAGTAAGGAGCTTTGTAAAAAGAGCAACAATCGCAACAATAATACAAACTTTAATTACAAGCGTTAAAGAATAATTATCGACGAATTTGTTATTTGTATTGCGATTAAATTGTAATAAACGTCAAGATAATTAAGAATTGCGTACAAAATATCTTGTCTTTCAAGTATTACGCGATTAATCTAAATCGAATGTGTTAAATAATGCTTCTTAATTGTTAACTCTTTAACAACGTGCTATACATTAAAAAGAATTAATTGCTTTAATATTAATCTCGAATTATAAAAGTTGTAAATCGACATTCGTATTAAATAAATTTTAACTTTAGTTCTAGATATATATAGATTTGTAATAACAAAAGTTGTAATTTTGTGTTACTAATATCTTGATTTTGTGCGAGATCAAGATTTGATTTAATAAATCTTGCATTACTTGCGAGAATCTAGAGATTTAAGTCAAGCTTTGCGAGACACAATCTTAATATCTCTTAATATTGCGTTCGTAAATGCGTTCGTTCTATATAACAATTATAATTTGCTTGCGTAAGATTAGTATAATTGTTAGATCAAGTCAAACACTTTTTTTTCAATTTGATTTATTCTCTTGAGCTTCGTAGAATTGAGTTAGAATTAAGACGCGAACTCGATTTTAAGATCGAATTTCGTTAAATTAATGTCAAGAATTTAAGCTAACTTTGTCGTGTTAACATTTGCTTATTTTATTTTATCTTATTTATGCGCTAATTTGATCGAACTAGCGCAAGAGTTTACGCTAATTATATGTGATTAGCGTGAATTCTGCGCTAATTCAATTAGATTAGCGCATTATGTAACATTACGTAATCGAATAAGTTGAATTAAACGTTCGACGCGTCTTATGCGTTCGATTTACTTGATTGGATTAGAACTTTTGCTCGATCTCAAAATTAGAATTGAGCGAATCAATTTATTTGGATTGAAATTTAATTTGTCGATTACACTACGTAAGATGCGCACACGTTCTCTTAATTTATTAGATTTGTCTTAAAAGTAAAGTTTGTTTAAATCGACAAAATTCAATGTTTAAACCGAAAAACATAGTAATTTAACGCAATTGTGCAACTAGCAAGCAATTGCAAACGTTTGTGCGCATTGCAAATATTAAAATTTTACGCGTTAATATATAGTCTAATTCGATTAAGATTTTGTAACTTTGTCGAACATAAAGAAAACAAAACAAGCTCTCTAGATAGATTTTGCTTCGACAATACTAATTAAGTACGTAGAATAATTAGATTTGTGAGATTTGCAAAATCTTGCAAATATCTTAATTTCTATTAGCTCAATCTATCTCTCGAAACGCGAATAAAACATCTTTAATCAATGCAACAAATTATGAAAGCGTTCTTTTTAAGCAAACAAAAAAAGTCTTTTTTTAAGCATATTTATTCGACTTTCTATAGCATTGTTCTTAAGCATTATTTGATTTTCTTTGTTATTAAACGAGATTTCTTTCGCGTTTTCTTCGATTCGAAAAAAAACAATCTAGATTAACAATCGTTATTCAAGATCTTTCAAGACGATTATTGCAAATATTAGAAGAAAAATGTTTATATATTCGATTTCGAAATGCAGTTAACAAGCTATTATCTTTTATCGACGTTGAACATACTCGACATAGACGAAGACGTAATTCTAGAGCAATATTACGATAATAAGCTAAATTCTAACAATATTGTTAAATTGATTTCCTCTTTGCGAAGATCGACGTTATTATTGATCGTATCGATCTCGTCGATCTTAGCTATAAAAAGCGCGCAAATATATCTAGTTACTTATATATCGTCTTCGAGTATTGTTTAATCTCGATCGTTTATATATTAATACAATTCTTTGTATCTGAAACACATCAATTTACTAATCGATTTTATAAAAAAAATCTATATTTTTACAATTAAACATTTTACTAAGCTTTTTAAGAGTTACAAAATTATCTACAATCTACTCTAAGCGCTTTTTAAATCTAATATAATAATTTATACTATTTGTTTTGATACAAGTAAGTCGAGATATATTAAGTATTATTTCGACAAGAAAAGAACAATAGACAACAATATAGAATACTTTTATCTAAAATACTACTATCTAGATTTCGATAATAAAGTGTTCGAAAAGATTTTAATCGAGCTTGTTATTTTGAAGTTTTATAAAACAAAGAGAATCAACTCTTTTAAAATCTTTTCTTTCGACTATTAGTTAAATAAGAGTTAGATTAAGATAAATCTTGTTAATTGTAGTTAAAATTTTGTATTTTTAATAGATATTTATTATTGTTAATATTAAGATAATATTTTTTATATATACAAAGAGCAATTGATTAAAATATTTGTTAATAGCAGAATTATAATTGATGTAATTTTTTTTTAAAAACCAAATCTTAATTATATTAGATCTTTTATCTATTAATTGATTAAATAAGATTTATTAGATAAGACTTAAATTATTTTTAAGTATAATAATTGTTTAATAAATTAATTAGATTAAGTTAAAAATAATAGTAAAGATTTTACTAAAATAAATAAAAATAATTTTATTTTCTATAGTTCGACTATATTAGAATTTAGTTATAGTAATGAATTGTAAAATAAGTAGAATTTTTTTGTTATCTATCGATAAGAAATAATACTAGACTAATATATTGTATAGCTAAGTTTTCAATTATTAATGTTTTGTAATTTTTGCTTAGTTTGTAATTCTTGTTAAGTAAAAGAAAGTTATTTAGATATTAATTAAAATATATATAAGTTAGAAAATTAAATATATCTTTAATAACTTTGTAATAAAGAAAGAGTTAAACTTAATTATATTTTTGCAATAAAATATAATATGAGCAATTAATATTCTAATAAATACGTTAATGTTAAGTTCTTGTAATAGCGACTTGACGTTGTACAAAGTTTTCTTTCTAAGAATTTTTTTCTAAAATTCTTACAAATTAATGTTTTTTTCAATTATAGTTTTATATATTATATAGTCTCGTCTTGTGTGCGTCGATATAACAACGTTTTGTTATATATTTATATATAATTTTACAATATTAGTTTGTCTTAATCTATAAGAACGATTGTTTAACAAAATAATTAATACAATATGTAATATAAGACAAAATCTAAACAACAATAATAATATTGCGATGTTTTAACAATCGAAAAACAAAAGTAGTGCAAAAATTTAACTTGCGTTAATTACGAGTTTCGAAATTATATTATAAGAAGATATTTGGCAAAATAACAACGTTGTGCTATTATTATTGTTTAATAAAAATATTAATTATAAAAAGCTATTTGTTAAGAAGCAAACAAAAGAACGTAGACTTTAAACAAAATAAAAATTTTATATTGTTTAAGTAAGAAACAAATATTTTAGAAAGTCTTTTTATTAAAACAAAGTTAGAGCATTTAATTTGCATTACTCTTGCAAAAACAATTTCAACAATAAAAATATCAAATTGATATTTAAGAAGTAACGCTTTGCACAATTTATAAAATTAATTAATTTAAATTTATATTATAGAAAGAATTTTAAAAAATAGAAAGATTAAACTCGAAGTACTAGAAACTTTTTCGAAATTAATAAAGAGTAATTTTTAAAAAAAATTACAAAGATTTGTTAAATTTAGTAATTTCTTTGCAATGCGTTTGCATTGCAATAAAAGAATTACAAAAATAAAAACAAAAATAAAATTAAAAAATAAAATTAAAAGTAATTTATTAAGCATTTAATTAAATTTATTAAGAATTCGAAGAATTATTGTTTTATTTTCTCTCGAAAATATAAAAATGCTTAGCAACAATTGTCGCAGAACGTTAACAACTTTATAATATATTTTGAAACGTTCGAAACAAATCTTGACAAATATATAAAATATTAATAACGTAATTTAAATTTTCGAGATAAGAAGTACGTTTGTTGCGCTAACGTAATATATAAAAAATACAATACTTTTAAAATTCGAAATACTAAATAAAATTTCTAAGAAAGAATTATTCTTCAAATTTTGCAATTTCAAAGAAAATTCTTACAATTAAAGCCAAGAAAAAATTGTATTAACAAGTAAAACTTGCAACGTCTTTGCAATTGCAAGTTGTCAAAAAAGTATAAGCAAACTTTCTCTTTATAACTTAGAAAAAGTTAACAATATTGCGCAAAATAAACGTATTTACTATAATTGCAAAAAGAAGAAACATATTGCAAGGAATTGTCTCAAATCTTCTAAGAAAATTTAAATAAATATAATAGAAAACTTGTAATTGAGCTTTGTAATAAACGCTCAAAATACGCTTTTGTCGCAATCTATTATTAAGAAAGTCTTTAATAAGTTGAAAAACTAAATAGACTCGCAATAATTGTAGTCGCAATTGCGAATTAAAAGTATAAGATAAAAACGCTCTTTGCAAAGCTATTAATATTTGTCGATACAAAGTAGCACAAACAAAGAGATCTTCTTGATAGAGATATTTATATTAATTGTATCGATAAACAATTGACAAAGCTATTAAATTTCTTCAAGAAATTTAGTATTTTGTTATTAAAGCAAAAGCATTTATAACTTAGAAAACTCGATTTGCAAAAGTTTATATTGCAAAAATTAAAATTTGCAATAATAAAAAATATAAATATGTCTTAAAGTAAATTTTTTATGTTTTTGACAACGTTGCACACAATATTATTATCGATTTTCTCTAAATAATAAAGACAAATTTATATATTAATTAATATATGCTAATTTGATGTTATTAAGTTATTAAAAAGATAATTGTATTAAAATTCTTAAAAAAAAAATTATGAAAATTATCTTTGTATTTGCTCTTATTTGCTATAATTTTAATGCAAACAAAAAATCTTAATTACGTAACATTGTTAAGAAAATATGAAATATTAAGAACTATAACAACATTTTTAACTCAAAGAACGCATTTACTCTTTTTAACTATAAAAAAGAGAGTTATAATATTAATTTATTGTTAAATAAAAAGTCTTTTTACAAATTACTATACTTTTTCTTCGAAAAAGAATTAAGTATTTTGCAAGAGTATTTTTTAAAAAATCTAACGCTAAGCAAAATTTGTAAGTTTATTAGTCTTATCAATATATTAATATTGTTTGTATTAAAAAACAATAGTAACTTGAGATTGTATATTAATTATTGTAATCTTAATATTATAATTATTGAGAACAAATATTCTTTATCTTTAATTAAGAAGACGCTAAATTGTTTAATTAATATTGTCTATTTTACAAAGCTAGATCTTAAAAATACTTATTATTGAATTTGTATTTGTTGAAACAATAAATAAAAGATTGTTCTTCGAATACAATACAATTATTTCGAATATGGGATAATGATATTTAAATTGATAGATGTATTAGCTATTTTTCAATCTTAAATTAATAAAGTATTGCAAGAATTAATTAATTATATGTGTATAATATATCTTAACAATATTTTGATTTATTTAAAGATACAAGAGAAGTACTAAGATTGTATTTGTTAAATTCTTAAACGTTTACAATTTTATAAATTTTATATTAAATTATCGAAATACTTCTTTATAACAATTTTGATTAAATTTTTAAAATATATTATAAGCAATTACAATATGTTAATAAACTTGCGCTATGTAAACTTTATTATAATACAATTTAAATTAATTACTCTTTGTAAGTTTTAAATGTTTCTAGAGTTTACAAACTTTTATAAACAATTTATTCAATATTATGCAAAGATTACTTAAATATTAATAGAGTTATTAAAAAATAATAAGCAAAAGAAACAAGATAAGTTTTTTGTATTTAACAAGAATGTTGTAGCAATGTTTAAGAAACTTATTATTGTCTTTACGTAAATATCTATGTTAGTGCACTTTAACTTTAAGAATTATATTTGTGTCGAAATAAATATCTTAGAATTTGTTATTATTGTTATTTTTTCTTAATTAATATATTTTGTAAGCGAAGTTAAATAGACGACGTAACATTCAATTGTATTCTATTTAAGAAGAAAAAAATCGCAAATATACAATATAAAACTTATAATTTAAAATTGCTTGCAATTGTTACAAGATTTAAGCAATAAAAATACTATTTTAAAGAAAGCTATTATTTAATTATTGTGCTAATAAATTATAACAATTTACGCTACTTTATAAAAATAATAATACTAAATTGTTGTTCAACGCAATAAACTCTTTTTCTAACGACATATAATTTCGAAATTAAATATTGCATAGAAAAGATTAATTTCGCAAATAAATTATCTTAACAATCTAATTATAAGAGAGATGCAAATAACAAAATCTACTTGTTTATTCTTTAGAATAAGCTAAAAAATATTACAATCGCAATTATTAAAATAATCTCGATATTAATTCGAGATATTGTTAAAGCACAATCTTCGCACTTTTAGAGCAAAATTAAGACTTTTGTAATTAAGAAGCTTAATAATAAATTATTTGAAAAACTCTCTTACAATATATTTACAAATAAGAAGATTATAGATACTAAGATAACAAAAAAAAAATTGTAAAAATTGTTTAAAGCGTTATAATATAGCAATTGCATTAATACAACGTTTATTTAATATATAAAGAAAAGGATTATTTAGAAAGTTTTTTCTTTTTATTGCTAATTAAGATTAAGAAGTTTTGAAATAAGAATTTAATAACTTTTAAAATTAGAGAATAATTAATATTAGACAACACGCATAATGTTTGCGCTAAATAAGAATAATTAATTTACAAAAAAGTATTATTCTTTTTTTACGCAATTCTTATTTCGAATAAAGTATCTTTTAAAAAGAAATTTTTTAAATTATATTACAATAATTTACTAACAAAATACTTCGAAATCAAAAAAATAAGAATTCTAATAAGCAAAAAGTTTTATTAATTTAAAATAATATCGAATATTAACGCATGTATTAGAAAATACAATATATATTAACGTAACAAAATATTGCGTTATTGTTTATATAATAAATTGATATTGCTATTAGTTCTAGCTCGATTTTAGACAAAAATTTATATAAATTTTATTGTTGAATTGCTTGTTAGTTGTTGCAATAACAATATTTGTAATGTTATCCTAATAGTTGTTAATCAATATTTAAATATGTTGTTATATATACTTGCAAAGTCTATATAGATTGCGAAAGATTTAGCAAATATATTGTTTAAAAAAATACTACTTGTATATTTCGAAGTTCAAGAGATTATTTTTAATCAAGAATTATTCTTGATTAGTAATTACTAATTAGCAATATATTATTATATTTGTATTAAACAAAAGTTAAGTACAACTTTCTATCTTTAAACTAATAGTTAAATTAAGTAATAAATTTAAATATTGAAATACTATTTGCGATGTTATTGCAATTATAAACAAGATAATTAAGATTTACTTCTAGCTTTAATTCATTATACATACAATAGCGTTTCGCATATATCTATTAAATTGTTGTTCTTTAATAATATTTTATATTATTGCGAATTTCAGATTTAATTAAGATAACAAAAACTACTCTAATATTTCGATTGCTCAAAAACAAATTTAGTTCTTGTAAAATAAGTAAAATTGATTTATAAATTGCCTTTAATTTGTATAGCAAACGCAAGCTTGCAATTACAATAAAACAATTATTCCAAAAAAGTATTAAATAAACAATAAGATTATACTTTTAACAAAAAATCTTTCAAATGCTTGTTTAAAGAAAAAACTATTTTATAAAATTATAAAATTGTTCAAAGTTAAAAATATTATTAAAAAGCAAATATATTGTTTTTGTCTTCTTAAGAGATAACAAATTTATTTTGTTTTTTATATTTCATTGTTAAAATTATATTATCGAAATGCAAATATAATTGTATCAAAGAACATAATATTTGTTAACAAAAATTAAAGATAAAAAGTCGAAAATTTTCTTAATAACAAAAAAAGATATTATAAATTATAATATCTTGTTTAATAGAAAGAATTTTTACTATATAAGAACAATTAAATTTCGAGAAATTGCTTAGCGCATGCATAGCAAAAACTTAAAAAATACAAAACAAAAAATCTTTTAATAAACGAATATTAAAGATAAGAAAATTAAAACTTTGCGTTTACAAAAGAGACTTTGACAAAAATAAGTAATATTAATAAATAACATAAAATTGCGCAATTAAAGTGAAAGAGTAACACAAATAACGCGTAAATTAAATTAATACTTTCTTAATAAATCTATTAAAGCATTAGAAAGCTATAAGAAAGTTATATAAAATGCGCTCAAATCTAATTGTTTTTCTTACTTCTATTTAATTGCTTCTCTTACCTTATTTTATTAGTAAAGATTTTCGCATATATATTATATAGTACAAATAAATTATAATAATTGATTGTCTTGTTTTTCTTCGATAATTTATTATTTCTATCTTTATTTCTTTTTTGTTATTGTTTATAAAAGATACAAAGATGCAACGTTAATAGAGCGCATAATTAAATCAATATTTGTTATTTAAAAAATTTATTAGATCGTTTTAATAAATTGAAGAAACAACATATTTTAAAGCTTTTAAAGTAATTAGACAATTTAATAAAAATTTAAGCGCTAACAATGTAACAAGAAATTGACAAAATAAGACTTGTAATATAATAGACTTGTTAAACTCTTTACAAATTAGCAATTGCATTTCTTATTTTAAGAGTAACTTATTTCGATTGTTAATCTTATTAATATGTAGTTTGTATTGTATAAAAGTTTAAATTGTGTAAACTATAAAAATAGCTTATAATATACAAAAGATGTTTTGTCTAGACATTTATGTTGCTCTTCTTTAGAGAAGTTCAACTTAAAGATTAGAAACAAAACGAATAGTATTGTTCTTAACAAGGTCTTCGAATTACACAAAATCTATAATGTCATTTTGTTAAAAACAACATTTTTTTTTGCAACAATTAAGTTAGACTCGAACTTTTTATTCTTATTTAATTTTTCAAAAAAAAAGTATAGAAATAAATTGACGCAATAATGTATTATATTTAGTGTTTTTTGCTAAATTTTGTAAAGACGTTGCAAATTTGTATTAATATAAATTAGCAAATTCTCTTAACTTGAACGCGAAATCGAATTGTTTTGTTTAATCTATATATATATAAATTGTAAATAACGTCGAACTTGCAAAGCGAATTCGAATTGATCAATTTCGATATACTTGTTATCAAGAATACGCGCGCAAAAAATTAGCAAAATATTTATTTACTTAACAAATTATTAATTAATTGGAACGCATTAAATTGTAAATTAAGTATATAATTAAAAAATAAAACGTATAGTCTTGCGCTTTTTAGTGTAATAATTGTAGCGACAATTCTTTGTCTTGCGATATTAAGAGCGTAAGCAATTATAAAAAATTAAGAGCAAATGCTTACAATATAATTGAACCTTTTTTTAAAACAAGAAAAATAATAAAGACAAAAAAGATAAAAGAGCTTGCAAGAAATAACAAAGACGTAAACAAAAAAACTTAACAAAAACATATCTATAACAAAATGTTATATTGTTAATCTTATATATAGCAAAGTCGTAGCACTCGCATATAGTAGTATTTATATTAGTTAAATCGCGATCTATAAAGCGTTAAACATAACAATATTACTTTAAGTTATCGACAAATATAAAGAAAAGTCTAAGAATATTTACTTGAATTTGTTTTATTGTGCGCATTATTGTTGTTAGTAATATAAGCAATAGAAGAGACGTTTGCAATTATTTATTGCTTTGTTATAAAAATTGATATGCAAAAAAAAAGTTAGAGATTATAAGTAAATATTATTAGCGCCTTAACAATACTAATTGAATTAAGTAAAACAAAGAAATTTCGATCGATTTATCAAAATAATAAATAATACTAAAAAAGAAGTTTTAAAATTAATAGCGTCGAATATTGTTGCATTGTCGTAATATTAAAATAGTAATATTGCAATAAGAATAGAACTAAATACTTTTATTAAGAACTTAAATGTCTTCTTGCTTGTTAATATATAGTTAACTTATGATAAGATTCTACTAAAGAGAATAGAACGTCTTACAATAGTATATGAGAAAAATCAAGATTGTTGCTTGATTCTTCTCGCATAAAATGTTAAACAAAGATAAAAAAAAGAAGTACAAGAAGTCTTTTTATAAATATAACTAGACAACTAAGATAAATGCGCAAATTTAACGCGACAAACAATATTTATTAAGAGAATAAAAAAAGTCTATAAAAAGATTTTTTCGACAATTCTTTTTTTATATAATAGATCGAAGCAAATTATTGTTATATACTTTGCGAAAGTAAATATTTACAAGAAGTAAAAAAGCAAAATATTGTTATTGTAACGCTAAAAGAGTTATTAATATTATAAAGAAAACAAAGTTGCAATGCAATTGCAACGTCGAATATATATTTTAAAGATTAGAATTTTAAAGAAAAGAGCAATTGTAATATTAGCGATTAATAATTTAATAAATACGTTAGTATTAAGTTCTTGTAGTAGCGACTTAACGTCGTGCAAAGTTTTCTTTTTGAGAATTTTCTTCTAAAATTCTTATAGATTAATGTCTCTTTAAACTATAGTTCTATATATTATATAGTTTTGTCTTATGTGCGTCGATATAGTGACGTCTTGTTACACGCTCGTATATAGTCTTACATAAAATTTCTATTTTCTTTTCGAATCTTATTATATTAATAGTTTTGTCAATAGATTTATAGATATTAACAAAACTTTAATAGTTAAAAGAATATCTAAATATCTTTAAAGATTGTTCTATTTAATATATTTTACTATTAATAGACAAAACTATTGTTAATATTGTATTATACTAATACTTTTGTAAGAGATATTAGAGAGAGTTTATGCTATTAAAGAGATTTGTAAATATCTTTAGACAATTTAAACAATTACTTGATAACAAAAGTTGCAACTATAAACAATCTTATATTTAATAAATTTTTACAAATAATTCAATAAATTAAAGTAACAATAAGTGAAAACTTAAGATAAGTTAAACATAATCTATAAGAGAGTTGTATTTCGAAAATCTATATACTAAAGAAAATTTTTCTTGTTTGCTTAACTTATTGTCGAATATATCAAGTACTATTTGTTTAGTTTGCTATCGAATATATTAAATATTGTTTATTTAGCTTGTTGTTAAATATATCGAATATTCCTTGTTTGTTAAATTGTTAAATATATAGATAGTTGTACTTTATACTATATATTGCGTTGTAGATTATATATTATATTGTTTCGAACTAGAGTTGTAATATTATTTTCTTTTTTAAAGATTTTTATTTCGAAAGCTATTGTCTCTTCTATTATATTTTGTTAGCAATAAAGTTATTTTTGTGTTATATTCGAAATCGGATATTATAATATATTAATAGATATTGTTTGCAAACGCTACTCTTTTTTTAATTATTTTTGTATTGCTATAAAAGATTTGTTGTTCTATTTAAAATATTCGAAATATATTTGTGCGAACAAGTTGTATATAAATATATTTTGATTTTCTTTTAATTACAATAGAGAAGATCTTTTTATTAAAATTGCTAAAAATAAAGTTCTGCTAACAACTATAATAATTCGATTGCTACAAAATGAGAAAAGTTCTTAAAAAAATTAATATAAAAATAAAACAAAAGATACAATATCTATTATCAAGAATAAAAGAGTTAAATATTTCGAAATTCTTAAATTTCTCTATTGCAAATACTTTTGTCAAATTGTTTTCTATTTTCTAATTTTCTTTTGCTATACTAAATAACTTTTCGAACATTAACAAAATCTATAAATAAAATTATAATAGTTATTAAGATTGTTTTTAAATATTTAAGTGTTTTTCGAGATTAAATTTTTTTTTTTTTAATAAGATAGTTTTGATTTTGCTATTCTAGAATTTATTCTATTTTATATTTGCTTTTCTTCTAAATTTTGTAATAAAATATTTTCTATATAGATCTACTAAAATTAACTAATTTCAATAATAAAATATAAAATACTAAAAATATTTTAATATTCTTAAATAAGTCGAGTTTATAGTTGATTAATTTCTTTGTTTTTTTAATAAAAAATAATTCGACTATAATATAATTTAATTTTTTGCTTAAATTTTTTGTTTTAAGATTTTTTATAAAAAGATATATATATTTTTTTTTAATTAAAATTCTGTTTTTTGTTTTTTGTTCTAATACTTAATCAATGTTTTTTGCATTTTCAAAATATTGTTATATATCTTTTTTAGTATTGCTACTCTCTTGATGGCTAACTAAGCTAATAGATATTTTTGCTTTTTTTCGAAGAGATTAAATTTTTTACTAAAGTTAACAAAGAATAGAGTTTTGTTAATAATATTCGAAATTTTTATATTTAATATTAATTGCGTTATTAATAGAAGTAATACTTGATTGTTGTAAATATTAGTGTGATCGTCGGGTTAAGTTTCAACCCGATCGGGTTGACCCGCCCAACCCTGACCCTGGGGTCAGGCAAATTTCCTAGCCCAACAGGGTGGGACGAGCGAGGAATGCGCGCCAAGCGTCCAACCCGACCCACCCGATCACGTGACGTCACGTGACGCGCTAACCATATGTGATTAGCGTGGACCCTGCGCTAGTCCAATCGAGTTAGCATGAGTCCTGCGCTAGCTCTATCGAGTTAGCGCATAGATAAGATAAGATAAGATAAGATAAGATAAGATAAGATAAGATAAGATAAGATAAGATAAGATAAGATAAGATAAGATAAGATAAGCGAATGCTAACGCGACGAAGTTAGCTTGGGTTCTTGGCATTGGCCCGACGAAACCCGACCCTGGGGTCGAGTTCGCGCCTTAACCCTGGCCCAACCCTACGGGGCCCAAGAGGGTGGGTCGGGTTGAGAAAAAAGTGTTCGACTCGACCCAACGATCACACTAGTAAATATTGTTAATATAGTATTATAGATATTATTTTAGACTTTAATTTGTTTGCTCTATCTAACTATCTATAATTAAATAATAGATAATAGATATTCTAAGTTTTGTTTCTAATATTGATAGAAGTATTTTTTATACTTAGATATAAAGAGCTTGTTTCTATTACTAATTAGTTCTTTAAATATATTGTAGTATTATATAAATTAGTTTAATACAATATATTTTAGTTGTTCTATTGTAAACTTCTTCTTGTATATAATAATATACAAATATTTGATAAGTTTGTTAACTATTATTAGTATCGAATTATATTTGATTTTAGTTGCTAGATTTATCGATTTAGATAACTTAATAATAAAATTTATTGTAATTTTATTCTATAGCAATTTAGATAGTTTCTAATATTAAATTTTGTTATAGTTTGTATATATATTATATTTGTTCTGCTAACAACTAAGATATTGTTTAATATATATCTCGATAACTTGTTTTGTTTAAGAAAACTAACAATACTAATATAAAAACTAGAGAACTTTTATTTGTTATCGAATATTCTTGTAATAGTCTATTATAATATTTTTTTATATATTTATCGATTTTGTCGATAAATATCTAAAGTTTTTTTTTCTATTAAAAACTCCTTTTTATTGTTTCTAAATATTTGTAAAATAGTGTTTAGTTTGTATTTATTTACTAATAGTAATCTATTTTTGTTAATCTTTAATATACTATAATTAAACAATTTTTTTATTTCTATATAATTATTTTTCCTGCTAAATATATTTGCTCTATTATTGTTTTTATCTAAAATATACTATATTTTAAACTTGTATTATTCGAATTGCTCTAACTATTGTATTTGTTTTCTATTAAGTTGTTTAATAGTAATAAAATACAAAAGATTTTTATAATTTATAAAAATTGTAAATTCTAATAATTTTTCGATATATATTTTCTATAATTTTAGAGAAATTACAATAGAAAATAGTTTTTTGTTGTAAATATTATAATTCTATTTAACTAACAAAAGTTTTTTCGAGAGATATATTACTAAATATTATATATTTTTATATTTTTAACTAAAATATATATTAATAGCTAAATCTAATATATCGATTTTAATTTTATTTAATAATTATAAATTGTATATTTTTAATGTTAATTTCTTTAAATATTTTAGTTTAAAATTTTAAAATAATTTCTTTTCTATTAATCTCTATTTCTATAATATCTTCTTTTTTATAAAATTTGTTAATAATATTGCGTTCGCAAAATAATTCTTAATAGATTTCTTATTATACTTTATAGAATCTAGAAAAAATTAAACTTTCTTAATATTAATAGATAATTTCTATTCTTTAATTGCTTGTAGTTTCTCGAAATTTATGCGTACTTTATATAATTTAACAACATATTTAAGAAAGTTAACTTCTTTTCGATAGAACTTGTATTTTTTAATTTAAGATATAGATTTTTTTTATTTAGATATTTTAGTACTTTGAAAATATAATTTATATATTCTTTTAATATATTTGACTAAATTATAATATTATTCAAGTATGTTATAATAAATTGATCTAGATATTGTTGTAATATATTATTAGTTATTTTCTAATATATTGTCGAAGCGTTTGTAAATTCGAACAATATTATTATATATTTGTATAATCTATATTATATATAGAAAACTATTTTTTACTATTTTTCTATCTTTATTCTAATCTAATTGTACGTTTCTTGTAAATTTAGTTTAATAAAATATTTTGTTTCGAACAATCGATTTTGAAGTTTACTAATATTAAATAGCAAATATTGATTTTTTATTGTAATATTGTTTAGTTTTCAATAATTAGACTAATCGCGAAAATCCAAATTTATTACGTAACTCGATTCCATAATATTAGATTGGAATTCTTAACAATTAAGCGAAAGGATTTGTTCTAAGCGAGTCAATCAAGTAGCTTGATTTATCAATCTTGGCAATTCGATTCTACGCTAAAAATTTGGATTGAGTTTTAATTTTAACTTTTGGAATCGAAACTCGATCTAACGATTAATCTATCAATAATCAATATATAGATAGAGAATTTTGTTCTTTTTAGATACAAAGAAAATCGAATATTCTATCTATAATTGAAATTTTCTAATAAATTCTTTTTTTTTGTTTTTTGTCAAATATTCGCGAAGTATTTTCAGTTTCTTTTCGAATAAATATATATAAATTCAAATATAGATTGCTTGTCTAATTTAAATCTAATTTTGTAATTCTACAATTAATATTTAGATAAAATCTTGACTATTTTCTCTTTCTAATATAGATACTTTTAATTGTTATATATTTGTAATATATATTTTAACAATTCTTTTGCTATATTAGATAGTTTAGAGCTCTTAGAAAATTTACAATTTTCTTTATTTACTTTAACTTTGTAGTTTAACTAATTTTTGTCAATATTTGTCGAGTCAAACTCTATTAAATTTACACTAATTGTTCGAAATCGAATTTTATACAAAATTGATTTCCAAATTCCAATACAAATATTATACAAATACTAATTATATTAGACTAAAATATAGTCTAATGCAATTAGAAATTCGATTTGATTTCTAGATTTAAGAAAAAATCGAATTAAACAATTAGATTAATTAGATTGTTTTTTTGCAAAAATGCAAGCTTGCTACTTACGATCGAATATCGACTTAATCTCTTATCTACTATCGAATATTATCAATATATAGAAAAAATATAAATTGCGTAATTATATTGTGTAGATCAAAATACTTGTATATCTTAATTAACTTCTAAATTGTATTGCTTTAATTAAGATATTTCTAGAACAATATTATAAATAACTATTTCTACTACACTAAAAATTAGTTTTTTGTAACATTGCTAAATAGCTATCGATAATAATTTTGTTTCTCTATCTACTTTTCTATTTTCTGCAAATAATAGATTTCTATCTACAATTACTAGATTGTAATTATTAGATTTCTTCTAAATAGAATAATTTTCTCTTCTTATAAGAGTTCTAATTATAAAATTATTCATTATATTAGAATTAACTATTATTGTAAATCGACAACTATTAATATTAACTAATATAGTAAAATATCGTGCATATATTGTTAAGTTTAGTTGCTACTATTAAGCTAATATATTGTATTTCTTTAATATATTTTTTATTAAAAAATTTAAACTTTTTTTTATTTCTATATTTTAATTTTTGCTTTAAATATCTATCTACGCTAAGCTTTCTTCTATTGCTAAATTGTTAATTTTAATTTTTTAGAAAATTAATTAATTTCTTGCTTGTCTTTTAGATAAATTTAGTATATATTGTTGCAATATATAGTTTAACTAAAATTTGTATATGTTGTAAAATTCAATTGTTTTACAATAATATCGAATATACTCTTTTCTATAGTAATATTGCTTTCTAGTTTCTTTTTGTATTTATTCATAATTTCGGATAAACTAACTAGAATCTCGAGATAGTCTATAATATTTTTTGCGCAATTATAGAAATTCTTTCGACTATATTTTTTGTTTGAATCGATTGCTAAACTATAAAATTTAATAGTCTTCTAAAATACTTAATTAATTTTCTATATAAATACTAGACTAATCGCGTTGGATCGAGTCACCAAGTTTGAATCGAATACTTAGCTCGAATCTTCACGATTCGTATCAATTCGACTCGAAAGTCTTGGCGATTTGATTCCTAAAGTTGAATTAACAATTTGGGTCGAATTGTAGACTTGAAATCGAAAATCGACTCGAAAAATCGATACGAATCGCCAAGACTATTAGTTTAATTATATTATAATCAATTATAGTCAATATATAGTTAATATATTGTAGATAGATAGTTAATATATTGTTAATAATATTTAATTATCTAAATTATAATAAGATAATGCATTATAGTAATGCATTACTATTTTAGAAAAAGAAAAACATTAAATAGCATTTATAAGATCTATAGAATCTATAAATGCAAATAATGCATTATAGTAATAAATCGCATTTATAAGATCTATAGAATCTATAGATGCAAATAATGCATTATAGTAATAAATCGCATTTATAAGATCTATAGAATCTATAGATGCAAATAATGC
>JAABUQ010000854.1_pt1 | contig 69716 bp, 63 predicted proteins | sample 5560001 | NCBI WGS metagenome assembly JAABUQ01 (sample SAMN10711888, study PRJNA513371) | rock metagenome | isolation source: Antarctica rocks | place: Antarctica: Victoria Land, Finger Mt nord | collected 2015-12-18 | reverse complement strand
AAGGTGACGACCCAGTCGTCGTCGGCCAGCTCGCCGACCGCCTTCAGCTGAGTCTGGGCGCGGTCCCAGGGGTACGAGTTGTGGACGACCATGGCATGCCGCAGCAGCGCTTCGAGCTCCGGGACGGTGTGCGCGCAGTCCATGACCTCGTCGTAGCTGAACGTCGGGTAGTCAGGGTCGTACGCCAGCAGATGGTAGGTCAGAGCGGTCGGGTTCTGGAGGATCTCGGCCACCGTCGGCTTGATGGTTGGCAGCTCGGTTGCGTGGTGCTGGCGGTGGCCGAAGACGTCGAACAGGATGGCGAAGATGTGGTCCTCGGCCGCGGCGTCCCAGGCCGGCGGCAGCAGCTGGTAGCCGGCGCCGACCGCCGCCACCTTGCGCGCGCCCTGCTCCCACGGGGTGAGAACAGGCAGGAACACGTCGGCGCGGCGGCGCGGCACGTCGCGCCAGCGCATCGGTCGCTTGTCGTACATGGTCAGACCGTTGCGGTCCGCCCAGACGAGATTCAGCGCCACGTCGCGCAGGAGCTCGTAGCGGGTGCGGTAGCCGCCCGTATCGAGCCGGTGCAGGATGTCGGTGCCGGTCGGCGCTTTGGCTTCGAAGTCGCGCTGGAGGACCGCCTCGAACTGCTCGAGGGTGGCGAAGACGGAGAAGTCGAGATCCGGGTAGAAGTTCGAGGGGAAGACGATCCGACCGTGGCGATTCACGACGAACGGTTTCATATGAGCTCGGGCCCTCCAGTCGTTGCGGGGACGAACAGACGAACGGACGAACGGACGAACGGACAGGAGCCGCGTCCGCTCTGGCCCGGCGCTACACGGCCCCTGTGGCAGCCAGCGTCCGCTGCTCCACCGCGCGGAAGGCCTCCACGAAGCACGCCATCGGTGGGTGGACGATGCCCGCGCCGACCTGGCCAACCCCTGCCTCGCGGTGGGCGATGCCAGTGTCGATGACCGGGCGGACACCCGTGCGAACCACCTTGCGGACGTCGATGCCCGTGGGGCTGCCGCGGAAATTCAAGCCCGGGATCCGAAACGACGTGTTCTCGGCGACGGTGATGTCGTACATGTCGAGCGTGTAGCCCACCGCGTCCGCCGGCGTGCCGCCGATGAACTGGACGATCGCCGGCGCACCGGCCAGGGTGAAGCCGCCGACCCCGACCGTCTCGGTGATGGCGCTGTCGCCGATGTCCGGGTTGGCGTCCTCGGGGCCGAAGCCCGGAAAGTAGAGGCCCTGGACTGGCTCGGACGGGGCCGTGAACCAGCTGTCGCCCAGCCCGCTGACGCGGATGCCGAACTCGGTGCCGTTGCGGGCCATGGTGCTCACCATGGTGCTGCCCGGGACGCCGTGGGCAGCGTCCGCGGCCGCTTTGCCCATGGCCATCGCCAGATTCAGGTAGAAGTGGTCGTTGCCCGCAATGAAGCGGAACACGGAGGCCACGTCCGCCGACGCCGCGCCGGTCTCCACGAGCGGGGCGGCGATCATCCGGGAGAAGAGGGAGGAGGCCGCCTTGTTGCGGTTGTGGCACTCGTCGCCCATCTGGATGGCCTGCGCCGTCAGCGACCGCAGGTCTATGCCGCCGTCGCTGGCGCGGAGCGCCGAACCGAGCAGCGGGCCGAGGACGCGCTCGATCCAGCGCAGCCGGTCGACGACGTCCTGGCTGTAGGCGCCGTAGCGCAGCACCTTCCCGAGGCCCTCGTTGAAGGTGCAGTGCGCGGTGTTGCCGGCGGTCGCGTTGCGCACCACCATCACCGGCATCGAGGGCGACGTGACGCCCGCCATGGGCCCGACAGCCTGGTGGTGGTGGCACGGCGAGAGCTCGATGTCGCCCCGCTGCACGCGAGCAGCGGCGTCCTCTGGCGACTGGGCGAGACCCTCGTACAGCATGGCGCCGATCAGGGCGCCGCGCATCGGGCCGGAGGCGCTCGCCCAGTCGAGCGGTGGGCCGGCGTGGAAGAAGGTGCGCTCCGTCATGCCGGGCAGCACGGCGCGGGCAGGCTGGACGTCGACCAGCAGCGGCTGGGCGGCCATCATGCGTTCCACGGCCTCGGCGTTGGCGGCGGCGATCGCTGGATCGTGGAACAGGGCGGCGGTCCTTGGACCTGGTTCCACGGCCGGCGGCCGCCAGTCGACGCGCGCCACGGCGACCCCCTGGCTTTCGAGCGCGTCGGCAAACAGGTCAAGCCCGACATTCGCGGCCTTGACCGGCTGGCTGAACAGGGCGCGGGTCTTGTCGCTGGTCCAGTCCATACTGCCATCCCTCGGCCGGCGCACCGGCCCGGTGCCTAATTTTCTCCAGCGCTAGCTGCTAACTGCTGACTGCTGACTGCTGATGGCTGACCGCTGACGGCCGAGACGCCACAATCGCCCCGGCGGCGCGCGCCGCGGCCGCGTTGCTCGTGTAGACCAGCGCCCCAGCGTCGCGCAGCGCGCCCGCCTGCCGTGACAGCCGCTGGGGGTCGTCCTCGGTGCCGCACAACGACACCACCACCGGCAGGGCGCGCCCCGCGGACTCGGTCAGCCCCCGGATCTGGTGGAGCACCGGAACCAGCGTCCCGGCCGGGTCGGCATGCGCGCCGTAACCCAGCACCACGTCCAGCAGCAGGCAGGCCGTCGCCGGGTCGGCCGCCTCCTGGCGCAGCCGCTCGTTGCGCAGCGTCGGGTCGATCATCGGATGGGGCCGGCCGACTGTGAACTCGTCCGAGCCGAGGTCGAGCAACGTATGGCCCTGGCCGCGGGTCGGGTCCGGCAGCGGCTGCACGCCAGGCACCGCCACGTTCGAGTACAGCGGCTGAAGCGTGTCGCCCAGGAGGAGCAGCGCCTCCTCGCACAGCGTGCCGCCAGAGAAGATGCCGCGCAGGTACTGTTGGCCCGGAGCCGGCGCGCTCGCCGGAGCCGCGTTCTGGTCCGCTGCCCGTTCGGGCGCCACATGGCCGTCACCGCCGGCCGCCCGAGCGACCGCCTCCCGGGCCGCGTCCGCCAGCGTGGGCGCCAGGGTCACGCCGGCCGGTACGGGGCCGCTACCCCCGCCGATGAAGACGGCGACCACGGGCTTCCCGGTGGCCGCCGCCGCCTCCAGGACGCGCTCCTGCACCTCGGGCGCCGGCGGCTTCGACACCAGCACCAGAACACGCGTCGCCTCGTCGGCGCCCAGCGCGGCGATGGCGGCCTGCATGGTCAGGCCGCCCACCTCGGCCCGCAGGTCGCGCCCGCCGGTGCCGATCGCTTGCGAGATGCCCGACCCGTACCCGTCTATGAGGCACGTGACCTGCTGCAAGCCGGTACCCGAGGCGCCGACGACGCCGATTGGGCCGCGGCGGACGACGTTGGCGAAGCCGATGCCCACACCGTTCAGGATGGCGGTCCCGCAGTCCGGCCCCATCACCAGGAGACCCAGCTCGTGGGCCAGAGCCTTCAGGCGCACCTCCTCGGCCAGGGGCACGTTGTCGCTGAACAGGAACACGTGCCGGCCAGCCCTCAGCGCCTCTTCCGCTTCGACGGACGCGAACGGCCCGGGGACCGAGATGACCGCCAGGTTCGTCTCGGCGTCCGCGGCGAAGGCGGCGCTCAGCGTGCGCGGCCGGCGCGCATCCTGGCTGTCGGCTCCCGCGCTGGCGGGCCGGGCCAGCAGCGACTCTGCCTGCTCCAAGGCTGCCTCGGCCGCCTGGTCACCGTCCGCCCGGACCGCGACGATCACGTCGTTCGGGCCAGCGCCCGCCATCTCCGGGGCCACCAGCCCGCTGTCCCGCAGGAGCTCGCGGTTGAGCTCCGTACCCATCACCAGCGAGGCCAGGTCGACACCCGGCAAGGCGCCAAGCGCGCTGGCGACCGTCATCAGCGTGACCGAGTCGAAGTAGCTGTTCCGCTTGACCCGTACCCGTGTTACCATGGCCCCTCCTTGCCGGGAGCGCGAAGAGCGCGTGCGCCGGGGCACCAGAGCAGAAAGTACCGCCGAGCGGGTGGATCGGGTAGATAGGGAAACGCTCCGCGTCGCGATGGGTGACCGGCGCCACGGCTCCGCGGCCGACGCGCCCTCGACGAACCAGGCAGGCGACCAGGAGAGAGGGGTAGTCCAGCATGATCTCGTGGCGCGAGAAGAGAAGCGGCCTCATCGCTCCCGACGAGCGGCTGCCGTGGCCAAGCACTGGCGCGATGGGCCTTCAGCACGTGCTCGCCATGTTCGGGTCCACGGTCGTGGCGCCGCTGGTGATGGGCTTCGACCCGAACCTGGCGATCTTCTTCTCGGGCGTCGGCACGCTGCTATTTTTCTTCATCGTCGGCGGTCGCATCCCATCGTACCTCGGCTCCAGCTTCTCGTTCATCGGGCCGATCGCGGCCGTCATCGGGTCGCCCGCGGCCGGCACCCTGAACGCGGGCCTGATCCCCCAGGCGCTCGGCGGGATCGTCATGGCCGGCCTGGTGTACGGGATCATCGGCGTGGTGGTCCACGTGGGCGGCTCGGGCTGGATCGACGCCCTCATGCCGCCGCTGGTCACCGGCGCCGTGGTCATGATCATCGGCCTGAACCTGGCCGGGGCCGCGCGCGGGCTGGCGAAAGACTCCGTCCTGCTGGCCTTCATCACTCTTGCCAGCACGCTGGCGATCGCCCTGTTCACCCGCGGCATGGTGGCCCGCCTGCCGATCCTGCTCGGCACGGCCATCGGCTACGTCGCTGCCCTGCTCCTCGGCGGCACGTCAGCCGCGGGCCGCGACTTCGGCTCCATGCACGTGCAGGGGGTCGATCTGTCGAACGTGGCCACCGCGCCGTGGTTCGGTGTGCCCCACTTCGTCGGCCCAGCGTTCGATGGTCGCGCCATCTCCCTGCTGGTGCCGGTCTCGCTCATTCTGATCGCCGAGAACACCGGCCACGTGAAGGCCGTCGAGGTGATGACCAACCGCCGCCTGTTGCCATTCCTGGGGCGCGCGTTCATCGGCGACAGCGTGGCCACGATGGTTGCCGGCTTCGGCGGCGGCACGGGTGTGACCACGTACGCGGAGAACATCGGCGTCATGGCCATGACCCGCGTGTACTCGACGGTCATCTTCGTCATCGCCGCTCTCGTCGCGATAGTCCTCGGCCTGTCGCCAAAGTTCGGCGCCCTCGTCGGCTCGATCCCGACCGGGGTGATCGGTGGCGTTGTCACTGTGCTGTTCGGGCTCATCGCCATCACCGGCGCGCGCATCTGGGTCGAGAACCGCGTGGACTTCACCCGTGGCGTGAACCTGTTCATCGCCGCCGTCGTCATCATCGTGGGCGCTGCCGACTACACGGTTCGCCTCGGCGGTTTCGAGCTCGGTGGCATCGGCCTGGGCACGTTCGGCGCCATCATCCTGTATCAGCTGCTGAAGAACGCGCCGGGCGGCGTGGACGCGGAGGCGGTCGCCGACGCCGTGCCGAGCGAGTACCCCGGCGAGACCCCCGGCGCCTCGGTTGGCGGGCTACGCCACTAAGCGCGTAGCGCGAACAAAAATATTAGCCTAAGCAGGTGGAGCTCAGATGATCAGAAGCAAGCAAGACTTAGTCTTAAAGCCACCTGCTTAGGCCGGCGTCGTGAAGCCGCCGCGGTTCGCCTACCACGACCCGACCACCGTGCCGGAGGCCCTCGGGCTGCTCGGTCGGCTGGCCTCGGACGCCAAGATCCTCGCCGGCGGCCAGAGCCTCATCCCACTGCTGAACATGCGCATGGCGCACCCGAAGCACCTGGTCGACTTGAACCGCGTGTCCGAGCTGGCCTACCTCGAGCAGCGGGACGGTGGGCTGGCCATCGGCGCCATGACCCGCCACCGCGCGGTCGAACGCTCGCCCGTCGTGGCGGCGGCGTGCCCGCTACTGGTGCAGGCAGTCAAGCAGATCGGCCACGTGCAGATTCGCTGTCGCGGCACCACCGGCGGCAGCATCGCCCACGCCGACCCTGCCGCCGAGCTGCCCGCCGTGCTGGCCGCTCTCGACGGGCACGTCACGCTGGTCGGACCGTCGGGGCGGCGCACGGTCCAGAGCGACGACTTCTTCGTGACCTACCTGACTACCACGGCGGCCCCGGACGAGCTGCTCACCGAGGTGTGGCTGCCGACGCTGCCCCCGCGAACCGGGCACGCCTGGCTGGAGCTGGCCCAGCGCCACGGCGACTACGCGCTCGTCGGCGTGGGCGCGTTGGTCACACTGGCGGCCGACGGGACCATCGCGGATGCGCGTCTCGCCCTGACCGGGGTGGGGCCGGTGCCCGTGCGTGCCCGGGCAGCGGAGGCGCGACTCCGCGGCGAACGGCCCAGTCCGGGGCTACTGGCGGAGGCGGCCCGCCTGGTGGCGGCCGGGGTCGAGCCGGAGGGCGACATCCACGCCACCGCCGAGTACCGGCGGCACATCGCCGGCATCCTGTCTGGGCGGGCGCTCGAGCGCGCCATCCGGGACATTCCGGCCGCGGACGGGGTCAAGGCAGCAGCGGCATGACTGGTGGATCCGACGTGCGCCTCGTGCGCGTGATGGTCAATGGCAACAGCTACGACCGCACCGTCGAGCCGCGCCGCCTCCTGTCCGATTTCCTGCGCCACGACCTCGGGCTCACCGGCACGCACGTCGGCTGCGAGCACGGCGTGTGCGGCGCCTGCACCGTCCTGCTCGAGGGTGAGCCGGTCCGCGCCTGCCTGATGCTCGCCGTCCAGGTGAACGGCGCCTCGCTCGAGACTGTCGAGGGCCTGGCGTCCGCTGACGGGCAGCTCCACCCCATCCAGCAGGCCTTCTGGGACAACCACGGGCTCCAGTGCGGCTTCTGCACGCCGGGCTTCCTGATGACCCTCAAAGCCGTGCTGGCCGAGAACCCGAACCCGTCCGAGGAGGAGGTTCGCGACGCCATCTCCGGCAACCTGTGCCGCTGCACGGGCTACCAGAACATCGTCGCCGCCGCTCTGGACGCGGCGGCCGTCATGCGACGCTCCGGCGAGCCCGCCGCGACTTAGGAAAATAGGAAAAGACGCGACCATGCCGACGCGCACCTTCGGAGTCCGCATCAAACGCCGCGAAGATCCCCGGCTGCTGGCAGGCAATGGGCGGTACGTGGACGACATCGAGCTGCCCGGCATGCTGCACGCCGCCGTCCTGCGCAGCCCGCACGCGCACGCCCGTATCCGCGACATCGACGTCAGCGCCGTGCTGGCGATAGACGGCGTGGTCAACGTCCTCACCCACGAGGATCTCGGCGCCATCGGCGGCCGGACTCCTCTGCTCATCCCCCACGCCACCCTGACTCATGGGCAGACCCAGTACGCGCTCGCCAAGGACGTCGTCAACTACGTCGGCGAAGCGATCGCGTTCGTCGTGGCCGTCGACCGGTACGTGGCAGAGGACGCGCTGGAGGCAATCCGGGTCGAGTACGACGTGCTGCCGCCCGTGACCGACATCGCGACGGCCGTGACCGCGGGCTCACCCCTGGTCCACCAGGAGCTCGGCACCAACGTGGCTGCCTTCCACGTGGCCAACGTCGGCGACGCGGACGGCGCCCTCGCCCGGGCGCCCCACGTCTTCCAGGAGCACCTGGTCATCGAGCGCAGCGCCTGCATGCCCATGGAGACGCGCGGCGTGGTGGCGGTCTGGGACGACGACGACGGCGTCCTGCGGGTCTGGGACAGCACCCAGGCCCCGGTGTCGATCCGCAACGGCCTGGCGTCCCTCTTTGGCCTGCCGGAGCACAAGGTGCAGGTGACCGCGCCCGACGTCGGTGGTGGCTTTGGCTGCAAGATCATGCAGTTCTACCCGGAGGAGATTCTCGTCCCACTGCTGGCCATGCGCATGCGGCGGCCGGTCAAGTGGATCGAGGATCGGCGCGAGCACTTCATCGCCACCAACCACGAGCGGCTCCAGATCCACGACGCCGAGATTGGCGTAAACGACGAGGGACGCATCCTGGCCATCCGCGATCGTTTCCTCCACGACAACGGCGCGTACACCCCGTACGGGATCATCGTGCCGCAGATCACGACCTGCCAGCTGCCCGGCCCGTACAAGGTGCCGAACTACGCTGTCGAGTTCCGCTCGGTGTACACCAACACAGTGGCAGTCAGCCCGTACCGCGGCGCCGGTCGGCCACAGGCGTGCTTCGTCATGGAGCGGCTGCTGGACCGCGTGGCCCGGGAGCTGGGCCTGGACCGGGCCGAGGTGCGGCGACGCAACTTCGTCCAGCCCGACGAGTTCCCGTACGACGTCGGGCTCACGTTCCAGGACGGCGCGCCCACCCGCTACGACAGCGGCGAGTACGAGGCCGGGCTAGAAAAGGCGCTCGCGATGATCGACTACCGGCGCTTCGTCGACGAGGTCCAGCCGCAGGCGCGGGCCGACGGCAGGTATCTCGGCCTGGGGCTCACCTGCTACATCGAGGGCACCGGCATCGGCCCCTACGAGGGTGCCCACGTGCGGGTCGAGGCGGGTGGCAAAGTGTTCGTCTCGACGGGCCTGGCGACCCAGGGGCAAGCCCACGTGACGACCCTGGCGCAGGTCGCCGCCGAGGAGCTGGGCATCTCGGTCGACGACGTCATGGTCACCACCGGCGACAGCCGCTACTTCAACTTCAGCACCGGCACGTTCGCCAGCCGCGCCGCTGTCGTCTCCGGCAACGCGGTTGGCCTGGCCGCCCGCACCGTGCGCCAGCGGGCGCTGGCGCTGGCCGGGCGCCACCTCGAAGCCGACCCCGCCGACCTGGAGGTGCGCGACGGGCGCATCCAGGTGAAGGGCGCCCCGACACGCGGGCTCACCTACGCGCAGATCGCCCGCCTGGCCAACCCGCTCAGGTACGTCTACGGGGCGGCCGCGGCCGATGCGCCCCAGAGCACCGCGCCGTGGACCGGGCCTGCCTTGCGCGACGGCGACCATCCTGGCCTGGAAGCGATCGAGTACTTCAGCCCGCCGCACGCGACCTGGGCCAGCGGCGTGCACGCCTGCCTGGTCGAGGTGGACGTCAATACCGGCATGATCCGCTTTCTGCGCTACTGCATCGTCCACGACTGCGGCAAGCTCATCAATCCGATGGTCGTGGAAGGGCAGGTGCACGGCGGGGTGGCGCAGGGCATCGGCGGCGCCTTCTACGAGCGCATGGTGTACGACGAGAGCGGCCAGCTGTTGAACGCCAGCTTCATGGACTTCCTCATGCCCACCGCCGGGGAGGTGCCTCACCTCGAGATCGAGCACCTGGAGACTCCCTCGCCGCTCAATCCACTGGGCATCAAGGGCGTGGGCGAGGCGGGCACCATCCCCGTTTCGGCCTTGCTGGCGTCGGCGCTCGACGACGCGCTGCGCCCCCTGGGCATCACGATCACCCGCATGCCGCTCAACCCGAATGCGCTGCGCGCGCTGATTGCCACCGCCCGCCCGCACGAGCTCGGCGCGCCGCTGGCGGCGGCAGCGACGCCCGCCTAAGCGCGTAGCGCGAACCAAGTCAAGGGCCTAAGCAGGTGGAGCTCAGATGATCAGAAACAAGCAAGTCTCACGACCACCTGCTTAGGGTCAGACCGCGAGAGGGGACGAAGCAGAGACTCATGCGAATCGAAGGCGAGTACACGTTCGAGGCCCCGCGGCAGGATGTCTGGGGCGTCCTGCACAACCCGGACGCGCTGTCGCGGGCGCTCCCTGGCGTGGAGCAGTTCCGTGAAGTTGGCCCCAACGAGTACGAGGCGACGGTCACCGCCGGCGTGGCCGCGGTGCGCGGGACCTACCATGGTCGCGTCAAGCTGGCCGACCTGGCGCCGCCCGAGCGCTACACGCTCAGCGCGCGCGGCCAGGGAAGCGCTGGCACCTTCGACGCGACGGCCCAGATCACGCTGCTGGGAGACAACGGCCGAACGCAGCTCCGCTACCAGGCAGACGCTCAGGTGGGTGGTCCGGTTGCCGGGGTGGGCCAGCGCATGCTCGGCGGGGTGGCCAAGCTCATGGCGGGCCAGTTCTTCAAGGCGATGGAGGAGCAGCTCCACGGCGGGGGTGGCTCACCGGCGGCCACCTCGGCGGCGGCGCCGGTCGCCCAGGCCAGGCAGGCGGCCGGCGGCGTGGTGGACATGCTGAGCCTGGCCGGCCCAGCCGGGCCCCTGGCCGCCGCTGGCGCGGCTGGACTCCTGGCTGGCCTGCTGCTCGGCCGCCGCGGTTCGCCGCGCTCGCCAGGCTCACTCGAGAGCTACGAGGTCGCCGCCGCGCTGCGCGATCTGGCCAGCGCCATCAGGGCCAACGGCCGTCGCTGACAGCTGACAGAGCCGCGTCGAGAGGAGACACCATGCCCGGACCGTTGGACGGCATCCGCGTCCTGGACTTGACCCGCGCCCTGGCGGGGCCGTACTGCACGCTCATGCTCGGCGACATGGGCGCCGACGTCGTCAAGGTCGAGCTGCCGGGCAGCGGCGATGAGACGCGCCACTGGGGCCCCCCGTTCGTCGCGGGCGAGAGCAGCTACTTCCTGAGCGTCAACCGCAACAAGCGCAGCGTGACGCTCGATCTCAAGTCGGAGGCGGGCAAGGAGGCGCTCCGCAAGCTGGCGGCCCGTTCCGACGCGCTGGTCGAGAACTTCCGGCCGGGCACGATGGAGCGGCTCGGTCTTGGCTACCCCGAGGCGCGGGCCCTCAACCCGTCACTCATCTTCTGCTCGGTGTCCGGGTTCGGCCAGACCGGCCCACGCGCCAGGCAGCCGGCGTACGACGCCATCCTGCAGGGCATGGGCGGCATCCAGGGGATCACCGGGGAGGCGGACGCCACGCCCACCCGGGTGGGCGTCCCCATCGCCGACATCACCGCCGGGATGTTCGCCGCCTACGCCGTGGCAGCCGCGCTGTTCGCCCGCGAGCGCGACCCCGAGCGCGCCGGACAGCTCATCGACACCTCGATGCTCGGCGGCCAGGTGGCGCTCCTGACCTACCAGGCGGGCCGCTACTTCGCCACCGGCGATCCGCCCAAGCGCATTGGCAACCGCCATGCCAGCATCGCCCCGTACGAGATGTTCCGCACCGCGGACGGCTACGTGAACGTGGGCTGCGGCAACGAGGCCCATTGGCAGCGCTTCTGCCGCACTCTCGGGTTCGACGATCTGCTGGCGGACGAGCGGTTCACCACGAACGCCGACCGCGTCCACAACCGGAGCCCGCTCAGCGCCCGGATCGAGGCGCGGCTCGGCCAGCTGACCACCGCGGAGGTCGTGGAGCGGCTCGACGCGGCCGAGGTGCCAGTCGGACCTGTGTTCGACCTGGCGCAGGTGTTCGCCGATCCGCAGAGCGAGCACCTCCGCCTGGCGGTCCCCACGCCGCACCCGAAGGTGCCCGATCTGCGCACCACCGGCTTCCCGTACCGGCTCTCGGGGACCCCGGCGGCGGTTCGCTGCCCGCCACCGCTGCTGGGCGAGCACACCGCCGAGGTCCTGCGCGAGCTGGGCTACGGGGCGGCCGAGATCGAGCGCCTGAGCAGGTGGTCTTAAGTCTTGCTCCATTCTGATCATGTGAGCTCCACCTGCTCAGGCCTTGCCTTTGTTCGCGCTACGCGCTCAGACGGGCGGGAAAGGGACCGCTAGACGAAGGCGACGAAGCGGCAGAAGGCGGCCTCGCCACCCATGAAGCGCCACGGGAAGCAGCCAACCGTCACCCGCTGGTCGAGCACCCGGTCGATCTCGCCACCCGCGTTCTCGATGTGGATGATGTCGTGCGGGAACAGGTCGTAGTGCATGACCTGGATGTCGTCGTCAGGCCAGATCTCCTCCAGCGGGCGGCCGAGCGCCGCCGCGCACTTCTTGGCCAGGTCCGGCCGCACCTGCCGGATCACCGTGTTCATCGGATGATCGGCGCTGCCGGCGTCCACCGCCAGCCAGCGGATGCCGCGGGCCTTGACCCAGTCGGCGAAAACACGCGTTGGGCCAGGGTGCTTGATGAAATAGCGCGTCTCGTTCGGCTCTACTGGGCCGCAGCTCGCGGTCCAGTTGGACGGGTAGAAGCGGTGGTAGCCGGTGTGGATGACGAGAATGTCGCCCCGCTCGATCGTGATACCTGTCTGCTGCTCCCAGCGCTCGAAGTGCTCGGGGCCATAGATCTGGTAGTCGCCAACCGCCATCTTCTGCAGGTCCACTACGCACGCCGGGCCGACGAGGAAGTCCATGGACAGCTCACCGATGCCTTTGGCGTTGGTGATGAAGTGGTTCGGCGCGTCCAGGTGCGTGCCTACGTGGAGGGTGGAGGTGATCTCCATGCCGCCGACGCCCTCGAAGGCGACGCGCTTGATCCACTTGATCGTCGGCCCGTTGTAGCGAGCAAAGCCGGGGGTATCGGTATCCCAGTTCTGGGACAGGTCCAGAACGTTCAGCGACACGGGTGCAGACGTTGGCATCATGCCCTCCATTGATTGATTGTTCGTTCGTTTGTTTGTTCGTTGGTTCGTTCGGTGAGGCAGTGACTCGGCGAGCGGCGCCGGACGCCGCTGGCTGTCCACAGGCACCGGGGCCCGGCCACTTTTGTCGACCGCCGCGGCCGCGATGGCCGAAGATTGTGCAAAGTGTCCGAAGTGTGCCGAGGCGCGCTCGGCTATATCGTATAGCGCTAGCTCGCGGACGACGTCCGCTGCCTGGGCTGCCCAGGCCATCATCGAGGGAGGCACCGTGCCACAGAAGTACAACTTCTACAAGGCCGAGTACATCTGGGTTGACGGCACCCGGCCGACGGCCAAGCTGCGTTCCAAGGGCAAGGTCGTGCCCATGGGCGAGGAGCCGCCAACGTGGGCCTTCGACGGATCGAGCACCCAGCAGGCCACCGGCGACCGGTCCGACTGCGTCCTGAAGCCGGTGTTCGTCTGCGACGACCCCATCCGTGGCGAGCCGCACAAGCTGGTCATGTGCGAGGTCTTCCTCGTCAGCGGCGAGCCGCACCCGTCCAACACCCGCGCGGCGTGCCGCGCGGTCGCCGAGAAGTACAAGCACCACGACACCTGGTTTGGGCTCGAGCAGGAGTACACGTACTTCGACGGCATCAAGCCGCTCGGCTGGCCAAACAACGGCTTCCCCGCGCCCCAGGGCGGGTACTACTGCGGCGTCGGCGCCGACGAGGTGTTCGGCCGACCAGTGGTCGAAGCGCACCTCGAAAACTGCCTGAAGGCGGGCTTGAGGGTGTCCGGCATCAACGCCGAGGTCATGCCTGGCCAGTGGGAGTTCCAGGTCGGCCCAGTGGCCGCGCCCGAGGTTGGCGACCAGCTGTGGATCGCCCGCTGGCTCCTCTACCGCACCGCCGAGGACTTCCCGACCACGTCCGGCAACAACGTCTCGGTGCGCTTGGACCCGAAGCCGGTGAAGGGCGACTGGAACGGCGCCGGCTGCCATACGAACTTCTCCACCAAGGAGATGCGCGAGAATTACGACGCCTGCATCGCGGCGGCCGAGGCCCTGCGCCCGCGCCACGACCTCCACATCGCGAACTACGGGGCCGGCATCGAGGAGCGCCTGACGGGCCTGCACGAGACGGCGTCGATGACCGAGTTCACGTACGGGGTGTCCCACCGCGGCGCATCGGTCCGCATCCCGTGGCAGGTGGCGGTCGACAAGAAGGGCTACATCGAGGATCGGCGGCCGAACGCCAACATGGACCCGTACGTCGTCACGCGGCTGATCGTGGAGACCGTCTGCGGGACCGCGGACGGCGACCTCCAGTCGTCGAACGGAACCGCGTCCAGCCCCGCGACAGCGACAAGCAAGGTCGCCGTCTGACAGTAACAGCGCAGCGCCTCGACGCCAGGAGGGCGCTTCCCCGGGGGGCGCCCTCCCGGCGGGCCGGTCGCGTCCGCTCGTCCTATTCTGTTACCCCTTGACCGCTCCGGCGGTCAGGCCCGACACGTAGTTGTCGACGAAGAACGAGTACACCACCGCGACCGGTATCGAGCCGAGGATGGCGCCGGCCATCAGGGTGCCCCAGAAGTACACGTCCCCGCGGATCAGCTCGTTCACCACGCCCACAGGGATGGTGCGGTTGGCCGAGGACGTCAGGAAAACGAGCGCGTAGATGTACTCGTTCCAGCTCAGGGTGAACGCGAAGATGAACGCCGACAGGATGCCCGGCAGCGCCAGCGGCACGACGATCCTCAGCATGGCCTGGATGCGGCTAGCGCCGTCGATGAGGGCGCTCTCCTCCAGCTCACGCGGGATGGACTGGAAGTAGCCGGTCAGCAGCCAGGTGCAGAACGGGACGAGGAACGTGGGATAGGTCAGGACCAGCGCCCAGAGCGTGTTGGAGAGGTTCGTCGCGCCGCCGTAGTCGATCTCGTTCAGGGCGGCGCCTTTCGCTGTCAGGCCCCAGAGCCCAAGTGAGACGCCCACGCCCAGCAGCAGGATGCCGGGAAGCCAGCCGGCCAAGGGTCCCCAGCTGACCCGCCGCTCCGGCGGCACGAGCAGCATGACCAGCGGCAGGCCGACGGCGACCGTCGAGAAGATCACCGCCCCGAGGAACAGCGGCACTGGCAGGCGGGTGATGACGATGTTGAGAGGGATGAACAGCAGCGTCTGCGGGACGAGGTAGGTGACGAAGGAGATGATCCCCAGGAGACCGGCCCCGCGAAACTTGAGCCGGGCCAGCGCATAGCCGGCCAGCGTGCCGAACGTGAGCGACACGAGTGTGCTCAGCGAGGCCACGACCATGGTGTTCAGCGCCCAGCGCGGGAACAGCGTACGCGCGAACAGGTCGATGTACTGGTCAAGGTTCGGGTGAAACACCCAGAAAGGAAAGACGTTTGGCGCGTTGACCTCGAGCTGCTGGTCCTTCAGCGAGATGACGAGCATGTAGTAGAAAGGCGAAAGGGTGAACAGGAGCAGGAAGGCGAGCGGCAGCCAGAGCGAGAACATGCGTCCCAGGCGGCGACCGAGTGGCTTGCGCGGCTGGAGCGCGGGAGCGGCGTGGGCGGCCATCGATCTCCCCTTCTTTCCCTCTCTCCCTCAGGCCGCGTTGCGGCGCGTGTACCAGAGCTGGGCGATGACCAGCAGCCCGAGGAAAGGCAGCATGAACAGCGACACCGCCGCTCCCTGCCCCAGGCGCCCGCCCTGCATGCCGATCTGGTAGGCCAGCGTGGCAAACAGGTGCGTGGAGTCGGTGGGCCCGCCGCGCGTGAGCACCTGGACGATCTGGAAGTCGGCGAAGGTCTGGATGATGGAGAAGAGCAGCACGATCGTCAGGACGGGCATCAGCAGCGGCACCGTCACGCTGCGGAATCGGTCGATGGCGTTGGCGCCGTCGATGGAGGCGGCCTCGTACAGGTCCTGAGGGATCGTCTGGAGGCCGGCCAGCAGCGAGATCGCGAAGAAGGGTGTGCCCCGCCAGACGTTCACGAAGATGACGGCGCCCATGGCGAGGGCACCATCGCCCAGGAAGCCCGATGAGGGGTACGGGATGCCCAGCGGACGGAACAGCCACGGGAGCGGCGACAGCGTCGGGTTGAACGCGAGCAGGAAGGCGAGGGTGCTGAGCGCCGTCGGCACGATGTACGGCAGCAGCACTCCAGCGCGGACGAGGTTCTTCAGCGGGAAGGTCTGGTTCATGACCAGCGCCATGACGAGCCCGAGCAGCAGCTTGAAGACCGTGGCGAAGCCGGTGTAGATGAACGAGTTGCGGATCGTCTGCTGGAACACGGGGCTGCGCAGCAGATCCTGATAGTTCTTCAGGCCAATGAAGTCGCCGAGGCCGAAGATCTTGACGTCGCTCATGCTGTACCAAACACCCAGGACGAAGGGGTAGGCGATGAACACGATGAGCAGCAGCAGGGCGGGTGTCATCAGCACGTAGCCGAGGACGCCCTCGCGGTCGAGCAGCGCCCACGAGCCGGCGCTGCGACGCCCGAGCGCCCGCCTGGACGCCGTGGCGCTGGTGTGCACGGTCACGGACAAGCCATCAGCTGTCAGCCATCAGCAGCTAGCTGACAGCTGATGGCTGACGGCTGATGGCTGACAGCTTCGCTCACGAGCCGTAGATCTCCTTCATCTCCGCCTCGGCCTGCTTCACCGAGTCTTCGGGGCTGGTCCCCTGCACGGCCCGCGAAAACATGTTGACGATGATGTACTTGGCGAACACCTCGTTCGTCTTGGGCGTTGGCTGGCCGGCATAACCCAGGGCGCGCGCAATCTTGCCAGCCGTTCGGTACGGCGCCATTGCCTTCGGCAGCGCGTCCCACATCGGGCTCTGCTCGAGCCGGTTGCCCGGTCCCATGGAGTACCCCTTCTGCAGCTCGAACCACGCGTCGAACTGCTTGGGGTCGTACAGATAGCGCAGCAGCTCCTTGGTCGCGTCCAGGTCCTTGCCCTTGACGTACGACGGGATGCCCTGGGTGAAGTCGAGAAACCACGCGAACTGCCCGGCCGGGCCCTTCGGCGTCAGAAAATGGTCCATGTCGTCCGCGCCCCACGGCTTGGGCGGCGTCTTGCCATCCAGGCCCGCGGCGACGAAGAAGATGCTGGCGCCGTTGAGAGTGGCCGAGATCTCGTCCGCCAGAAACGCTGTGTTGTTGCCGCTGTCGTCCCAGCCGAGCGCCTTGTGCTCCAGGCCGTCGTCCCAGCACGCTTTGGCGAACTTGACCGCCTCGACCGTCTCCTTGGAGTTGATGGCCACTGTCTTGCCGTCCTGCTCCACTTCCTTGCCGCCGTACGACCACAACAAGGGGTAGAAGAAGGTCGGCGCGTCGCCGAACGTTTGCGCGAACGTCTGGCCGATTGGCTTGCCAATTGCCGCGAGCTTCTTGACCGCGTCGTGGAAGTCGTCCCACGTCTCGGGCTTCTTGGCGCCCGCTTTGTCGAAGTAGCTCTTGCGGTAGACGAACGCGTTGCCTGCGATGTTGTAAGGGATTGACCGGTACTTGCCATCGACGGTGGCACTCGTGTTCACCTGGCTATAGTAGGTACCGAACTTCGGCTCGATCTCCTTGGCCAGGTCGGTGACGTCGAGCAGCCCCTCCGCGAAAGCGTGTGGCGCCAGGTACTGCATCTGAAACACTGTCGGGCCTGACTGACCCTGGATGGCAGCCGTGAAGCGGGGGACAAGGTCGTTGCCGTTGATCGTCTCGAGGCTGGCGTTGACGCCGTTCTGCTTACCCCAATCCTCGATCTGCTGGCGGAAGAACGGATCGGCCGTCGGGATGAAGTGGTTCCACTGGAGAACGGAGACGGTGGCTCCCTGAAGGTTCGCCGGGGCCGTCGTCTTGGACGCGCCAGCGGACGTCGGCGCGGCCGCGGCAGCCGTGGTCGGTTGGGCCGCTGCCCCGGTCGTCGGCTTGGCGGCCGGAGCCGGCGCGGCCGTCGGCGCCGCCGCTGTTTGCCCCCCGCCGCCGCCGCCACCGCAGGCAGCCGCGAGCAGCAGCGCCGAGCCTCCCAGGGCTGTCTTGAGCAAATCTCGCCGGGATCTCATCGCAGTCCCTCCCTGCCGGGTGGCGGGGTTGCTGGCCACCTTGTCCACCTTGTCCACCTTGTCCACCTTGTCCACCTTTTCCACCTTTTCGGACGTGCCCCGCTACCGGCCTAGTCACGTACAGAGCAGAGCGTTGACGCCCCCCCCCCGTGAACGGTCGACCGTTGAACCTCGTGTGTCCTGCGCCTGCCGGGGCGCGAGCCTGTCGCAAGGGCACCCTGCTTCGGCTCGGGCAGCCTCCACGCCACCCCGGGCGGGTTGACGGTAGCATAGGGGCGTCCGACCTACCCGTCAACCAATGCCGCATGCGCGTCGTCGACCTGTCCCACACCATCCGCCCGGCCCACTGGCGCTGGCAGCCGCGCCTCACCCACCGCAGCAGCCACGCCGCCGGCGCCGTGTTCCAGAGCGGGATCCTCGAGACACCGCTCCACGCATACACCCACGTCGACGCGCCAGTGCACTTCCTGCCTGACGGCCGCAGCATGGAGACGATGCCGGTCGACGCCTGGCTGGGCCCGGCGACCGTCGTCGACCTGTCCGACCTGGCCGTCGAGCACGGGGGCGTGCGGGCCCACCATCTCGTTGCCCGCGCGGCCCACGTTCGCGCTGGCGACATCGTGCTCCTGCGGACCGACTGGGACCGCCGCGCCAACGTCGAGAGCCGCGAGTACTGGACGACAGGCCCGTTCACCCACCACGATGCCGCCGAATGGCTGGCCGAACGGCGGGTGAAGGCTGTGGGCTACGACTACCCGCCGGACGAGACGGTAGTACGGGATCCCGTCAACTCCGGCCGCTTCCCCCGAGCTGAGCACACCACCCACGCCGTCTTCTTCCCGCGCGGGATCGGCGTCATCGAGTACCTGGCCAACCTGGCCGAGATCCACGCCGAGCGCTTTTTGTTCGTCGCTTTGCCACTCAAGCTGCACGGCGGCGACGGCTCACCCGTGCGAGCCATTGCGCTCGAGGGTCTCGACGAGCCGGCGGCCGAGCCCCCCGCCTGACCCGCCGGACAGGCGGTCGGCACGCCCCGCTGTGACCCGGTCCCATCCCGCCCCGCCCCATCCCGGCCCAGCCTGGCCAGCGCGGACCACCGCGGAGCTCCTCGCGGGTAAGCCCGACCCCGAAGCCTTCTCGCGTCTGCCACGGGCGCCCATCAGCGTCGTCCTCGATGACGTCCGCAGTCTGGCCAACGTCGGCCTCGTCTTCCGGCTGTGCGACGCCGTCCGGGCCGAGCGCCTGTACCTGTGCGGCATCAGCGGACACCCGCCGTACCCGACGCCGGAGGCCGACCCGCGCCTGCGCCACGTCCAGGACCGGGCGGTGCGGCAGATCGCCAAGACAGCCGTGATGGCCATTCCGTTCGTGCCCTGGGAGCACCACCCGAGCGCCCTCGCCGTGGTCCATCGGCTGCGAGCCACGGGCTACCAGATGGTTGGCGTCGAGCAGGCCCACGGCAGCGTCCCGTACACGACGGCCGGTATCTATCGTCCCCCGCTGTGCCTGGTCCTCGGCCACGAGCGGGCTGGCCTGGCGCCGGCCACGCTCGCCGAGGTCGACCTTCGCGTCGAAGTGCCAGTCTACGGCATGGCCAACTCCCTCAATGTGGCGATGGCCCTGGCGCTGGTCGCGTACGAGGTCCACCGCCAGCACGAGGGTTTCGGCCTGGCTCCGCTCTAAGCGCGTAGCGCGAACAAAGGGAGGCGCCTATGCAGGTGGAGCTCAGATGATCGGAAACAAGCAAGACTTCAGCCCACCTGCTTAGGCGCGTAGCGCGGACAAAGGCGGGCGCCGCTCCGTGGGGCGCCCTACTTCTTCGGGCCCTTGTTCGCCATGGGCGGCTTGGGCGGCGACTTGGTCTTGTTCCCACCCTTCTTGGACATGGCAACCCTCCTTCCCGAGCACCGTGCGGGTCCACCACTGGCCCGTCTGCTCAACGCGTATCGTACCCGCGCGACAGCCAGCGCGTCCCGACGTCTGCATCGGTGCCAGCGCGGTGGGGCCAGTGGGTGACGCGGCGGTCGCGTGAGCTAAGGTATTTGTCCATGCCGGAGTCCCCTGGCGCTACCGTTCCTCCTGGAAAGAGCCCACTGCTTGTGCCGCTGCCGAATGACAGCTTGAACTTCGGCACACCTCTCCACCTCGTCCAGGGCAATATCGTGCCCAACGAGCTGTTCTTCTTGCGGTCCAACTACCCGCCGCCAGCCATCGAGCCGGCCGCCTGGCAGCTGAGGATCGACGGTCTGGTACGACGCCCCGCCCACGTCGGCCTCGCCGGCCTGCGGCGCCTGCCGACACACAAGCAGGTCTGCTGGCTGGAGTGCGCCGGCAACAGCCGCGCCAACTTCCGGCCCGCCGCCGAGGGCAACCAGTGGCAGCACCACGCCGTGAGCAACGCCGAGTTCACCGGCGTCTCGTTGCGCGATGTCCTCGAGCTCGCCGGCGGCTTCGCACCAGGTGCCAGAGAGGTCGTCGTCTCCGGGGCGGACGATGATCGCTTCCAGCGTGCCCTGCCGGTCGACGTCGCTCTCCACCCCGACGTCATGCTCGTGTGGGCGATGAACGGGGAGGCGATTCCGTGGCCCAACGGCGGCCCGGTGCGCCTCCTGGTGCCGCGCTGGGGCGGTGTGGCGAGCGTCAAGTGGCCGAAGCGCATGGAAGCTATCGCGGAGGCCTTCGCGGGCTACTACCACAAAGAGCGGTACGTCATCTTCGACGAGGCCGGGCGGCCCAAGCAGCCGGTCCGCGAGATGCCGGTGAAGTCGGTGATCGCGGCTCCGGAGCCTGGCGCCCAGGTGGCGCGTGACAAGACTGTGCGCGTGTTCGGCTTCGCCTGGTCCGGCTATGGCGCGATCACAGGGGTCAAGGTGAGCGCTGACGGCGGGGCAACCTGGCTCAACGCGCGTCTCATCCACCAGGGTGGCCGGAACGCCTGGACCCGCTGGGAGTACGATTGGACTCCGACCGCGGCCGGCTCCGCCACCCTCCAGGCTCAGGCGCAGGACGATCAGGGCAACGTCCAGCCGCTGCAAGCGCGCTGGAACCCGTTCGGCTACCAGATGAACGGGGTGGAGCGGGTGCCGATCACCGTCGTGTAGCCGGCCGGCGACAGCGCTGACCCGCCTGCGACCTGAGGCTCACGTGACAGGCGGGTCGTACTTGATTCCCATCCCCGTGCAGAACAGCACCACCCGCTCATCGCCGGCCAGGAAGCCGGCGCGGCGCAGCGCCCTGGCGCCAGCCCAGGTTGCCGCCCCTTCGGGCGCGGCGTACACGCCCGTGAGCCGACCCATCTCCAGCTGAGCGTCGCGGATCGCCGCTTCCGATACCGCCAGCGCCGTGCCGCCGCTGCGCCTCACCGCGTCCAAGATCAAGTAGTCGCCGATGGCCGCCGGCACCCGAATGCCGGCCGCGGCCGTCCGGGCGTTCTCCCAGCGCTCAGCGTGCGCCTCACCCCGCTGGAACGCGCGCACGATCGGCGCACAGCCTTCGGCCTGGACCACGACCATCCGCGGCCGCCGCGGCCCGATCCAGCCGAGCGCTTCGAGCTCCGCGAACGCCTTCCACATACCAACGATGCCCGTACCGCCGCCGGTCGGGTACACGACCACGTCTGGCAAGCAGGACGACCCCCAGCCGCCCTGTTCGGCCAGCTCCAACCCCATCGTCTTCTTGCCTTCCTGGCGGTACGGCTCGCGGAGTGTCGAGACGTCGAACCAGCCGTGCCTGCCACACTGCTCGCGCACCTCCCGGCCCGCTGCGTCGATGAGGCCGTCTACCAGCTGCACCTCAGCGCCGTAGACGGCCACTTCGACGCGGTTGGCCGCGGGGACGTCGCGCGGCATGACGACGTGCGCCTCGAGCCCCCCGGCCGCGGCGTAGGCGGCCGCGGCCGCACCCGCGTTGCCGGCGCTCGGCAGGGCGACGTGCCGCACGCCGAGCTCGCGGGCGCGCGACACGGCGGCCGACAGGCCCCGCGCCTTGAAGCTCGCGGTCGGATTCTGCCCCTCGTCCTTGACGAGAAGCTGCCCAGTCTCGAGGCCGAGGGCCGCCGCCGCGGCCCGCCGCACGGGCAGGAGGGGAGTCATGCCCTCGCCGAGCGAGACGACGTGCTCGGCCGCGCGCACTGGGAGCAGCTCTCGGTAGCGCCACATGTCCCACCGTCGGCCAACGACGTCGCCGGGACGGACGGCGCTGGCCAGGGCGGGCAGGCCGTACCGCGCGTACAGCACCTTGGCACACACCCGACACACCCCCTGGACCTCATCCGCGTTGTGTGTCGCGCCGCAGGCGGTGCACTCGAGGTGCGTCAGGTAGCTCCGCCAGCCGCTCTGGCCATCCGGGAAGGGCATGGTCGCCAAGGCTACACTATCTGGATGGAGCGATCGCTCAGCCGGAGGGCGTGGCTATCCGCGCTGGCGGGCGGCGCGGGTGCGCTCTCGGCGGCCTGCCAGAGCAGTGGCGCCACCGAGGTCACGACACCCGAGGGTCGCGTCATCCAGTGGGAAGGCGACGAGCTGATCGTCCTGTTGAGCGGGGTACAGCCGCGCTACCGCCCCGGCGACGTGGTCCGACTGAACGTGCTGGTCAATAACCAGAGCACCAAGCTGGTGCAGGTGCGCCTGCGGACCAAGCTGCTCGGCCTGGGCGACCAGCCGGTGGTCCAGGCTGAGCCGGTGGTGCTGACGGTGAAGCCAGAAGACGCCGCCAGCGTCGACCAGGAGCTGCCGACCGGGCGCAGCCTGGATCCCGGCGATTACACGGTGAGTGTCGAGATCCCGCCTTGGATCGTGGAGACGCGCGAGTCTGGCAGTGGCGCCCGACTTCGCGCCCCGGTGAAGTTCGACGGCGCGGGATGACCGTCGGCTACGATCCGGCCATGGTGGCGCTCTCCACTCAGAGGTGACCCGTGGCTACCATTGTCTTCGAGCGGGCGCTGACGCTCGACGAGTTCCATCGGTTGCCGGAGGCCAACCCGCCCCTGGAGATGGGCGACGACGGAGCGATCAGTCAGAAGGTGTCGCCCGGCTCTGAGCACGCGGCCATTCAGGCGGGCCTGGTGGCGCGGCTCAATCGGCACGGGATGCGGCGGCGTCTCGGCCGCGCTTTCACTGAGCAGACCATCGAGCTGGCCGGCAAGGACAAGGTCCCGGATCTGAGCTTCTACCGCGCCGACCGGCTGCCGGTGGATCCGGATGGCCGTCTCACCTTTCATCCGATGACGCCCCCGGACCTGGTGGTCGAGATCGTCTCGCCATCCCAGGGAGGCAGCAACCGTGGCGAGCTGGAGGCGAAGTGCCACGCGTGGTGGGCGGCCCACGGCGTCGCGCTGGCGCTGCTCATCGACGCGGGTGCGCGTGAGATCCTGGCCTACTGGTCGGGCGCCAGCCAGCCGGCGCGCTACGCGGGCGCCGCGGTGCTTCCGCTGAAGGAGCTGCTGCCGGACCTCGCCATCACGGCAGAGCAGGTCTTCGCCTACCTGGAACCTATGCCCGACGTCGAGGATGCCGATTGAGGATCGGCTCGGCCACAGGCGGACGAGCTGGTTCAGCAAGAGAGGCGACCGTTCTGGGCCCGGTCCACACCCGGACCACACGCGCGCCCACACCAGCGCCGTCCACGCTGTCAGCGGCAGTGTCGTCCGAGTCCCGCAGCTCGGGCGGCGCTGCCACTGCGCGCCCGCGCAGTTCGGTTAGTCGGCCATCGGGCGCGAGCGCCCGCGGGAGGCGCTGGCCACGCGGCGGGCGCGGGGCCGCTTGACCGGGGCGGCATCCGAGCCGCCGTCCGGTCCGGCCGGTGTTCCGTCAGTCGCTGACGCGTCGGGCTCAGCGGCCAGGGACGGCTCTCCGGATAGCGGCGCTTCGGCTGCCAGTGGCGCCGGCGCCTGTTCCGCCTGGTGGAGCCGCTGCCCGCCGGCCTCGGTCGTCCCCGAGCTTGCCTCGAACACGCCGGCAGTAGAGAGGTCCGGGGACGCCGCAGCGGGCGCGTCGTCGGCAATCGTTGACGCCGCCGGGGTTGCGTCGGCCAGACCCGGCAGCGTCGGAGCGACAATGTCGCCGGACGGGTCCTGCCCGTCCGCTGCCGGCGCGTCCGCCTGGTCGGCCGCGCCACTGCCATTCTCCTCGTCGGTGCCGCCGATGCGATCCGACCGCCGGCGGCTGCCGCGACGGCGACGGCGCCGACCGCCCAACGGGCCGTCGGGGTCGAAGCTGACCGAGACGGGGGCAACAGGCTCGGTTGAGCTTCCGAGAGGCGCCGGCGCGGTCCCGGCGCTGGTGAGCGCGGGCGCGGGGGACGGCGCAGTCGCTGCTGGCGGGGTACCGACAACGTGCCGCGGCTCGCGCGGTTCGCGCGCCTCACGCGGCTCTCGTTCGTGGACCACACGGTTGCGGCGGCCGGCATCTGACTGGCCCGCCGTCCGCACCGATGGACCATCGACGTAGCGCCCGGTGCCGTCGGTGATGAGCTGCTTGTAGGTGACGTGCTCGTCGGCCATGTCGCGGAGCGGAATGGCGGTGAAATCCGAGCCCAGCACCACCACCCGGGTGCCGCGCTGGCGCGCGACCCGCACCAGCGGGATCAGGTCCTTGTCGCTCGTCGCCAGGATCATGACGTCGGGCGACAGAGTCCACAGCATGTCCATGCCCTCCGCCACCATCACCGTGTCGGCCAGGCTCTTGCCCGAGCGGTCGCTCTCGGTGCGCAGCACCGGCGCAAACGCCGGCTCGATGCCCGCCTTGTACACGGCCAGGCGCTCGGTGGACAGGTTCCACTCGGCATAGGCGCGCGCCATGACGACGGTACCGTAGCGCTGGGCCAACTGGACCACGGGCTCGAGCTGGAGATCACGGCCGGGCGTGTCGCGCGACGCGCAGATCTGGAGATTGTCGAAGTCGATCAGCAGGATCACCCTGCGGGAACGTTCAAGCATGTCAGTGCATCAGCTTTCACATGGGAGCGCGGAGCCGCGTCGCGGTGCCTCGCCTTCGGCCCTCAACCCTCCGCGTAGTCTGCGGGTCCGGTGATGATGCAGGCTACTCAACTGCTCACACACATCCGCGACCCGGCCACCGGCATCGTACCGGCTTCGGGCTCCCGCGTGGACTGATGGCTTTAAGGCGATTGTAATGGGTGTTGGGCCGCACCGAGCAAAACGAGCGCAACATCCGGCCGTGCCGGCACGTCAAGTGGATGACAGCGCGGCGCACGACCCGGGACGAGCCTGTGATCGGCGTGCGGTCGGCGCGCGTACCTGTATCGACCGGAGACCCCTACATGCGAACCTGCGAACATTGCGGCGCCCCAGACGTCAGCTGGTTCACGCCAGCGCACTGCTCGGAACGGGCGGCCGTCCTCCTGTGCCGGGCGTGCCGGCGCTTGACCATCGTGCCATTCCGACGCGAACGTGGCCACGAGGCGCCATCGACCGAGCACGCCGCGTAGCGCCTGCGGCCATTAGTCCGGGTGGCCACCGACCTGCAACCGCGCGCCCGTGCGCTGCGTCGAACTCCTGGAAAAGTGGAAAGTGGAAAAATGTCCGGGTCGCCAGGCGGCATGACTGTGGCAGGTTTCGCCGCGCCGGCGAGCGTGCCGGTTGGACGCGCCCCGTCGGTCCGCTTCGCGCTGGCCGTGCTGCTGGTCCTGAGCCTCGGTCTATCAGCGTGCAGCGGCGGCGGCTCCGGCGCCCCGCGCGCCCCCGGGCAGTACGAGGTCCAGAGAAACTCCGTCCACTACGACGGCAGTCAGTATGGGCTGACCTGGTCGGACACGGACGGCTCGCTCCACCAGATGCAGACGCGCAATCTGAAGATGGTGCGCGACGAGCAGCGCACCTACCTCGAGGTGGCCAGCGGCGGTGGCGACCCCATCCTCCACCTGCGCCAGGACGAGCCTATCACCGTCGACGGCCGGGACCGCCAGGGCGGCTTCTCGTCGCCGTGGTTTCCGTTCCTGCTGGGCGCCGCCCTCGGCAACAGTCTCGGCAACCGTGGCGGGGGCAACGGAGTCGTCATCATCAACCAGCCGGCCCCGGGCGAGCCCCGCTCGTACGGCCCGACCACGCCGACGTACCGCTACCCACCCACGAACTCGTTCGGACGCGGCGAGGAGCTGCACGGCACCCTCGACACCGGCCGGCCGCAAGCGCCCGACTATACCCGGGTGGCGCCGGCGCCCTACGCCACCAGTGGGCAGTCGGCCGGGACAGGCGGTGGCACGGCGGCGACGAACAAGTCGGGCGGTGGGTCGGGCGGGGCCAGCGGCTCGGCCAATGGTGGCGCCACCTCTGGCGCGTCCGGCGGCACGGGCGGCGGCACGGCGGCGTCGAACAAGGGCGGCTTCAGCAACGGCTCCGGTTCCGGGGCTGGCGTGGGCGCCGGCAGCACCGGCGCCCTCAAGGGCGGCGGGTCAACTGGAACGTTGGGCGGCAAGCCGAGCGGTGGCTTGCCCTCGGGCGGCAGCGGGAACGGCAGCGGGAAAGGGATAGGCGGCGCCCGCTCCGGGGGTGGCGCGAGACGCTGACAGCCGAGTAGTACCCTGCAAACGTTGCGCGGAAAGCGTACAACGTCAATCACAGCTCGAGCCCGTCCCCGTGGGGTACCCTGCCGACTCCGGAGCCAGCATGTTCGAACACCTCGGTCGCGCCATCCACAACGCCCTCGACCCGGACCAATCGGCCGTCCAGGGCCGCCAGCCAACCCTGGAGACCCTCTTGCCCGGCGACGTCGTCTCGCTCTGGGATGGTGGGGACGGCGTTGTCGAGGCCGTCCTCGACTGTCGCGAGGAGCTGAACAACCGCGTGGTGACGTGGCGCTGGAACATCCTGGACGGCGGCCGCGTCCTGGAGGTGGGCCCGGAAGGACCATTCCTCTTCAGCCGGACCGCCGTTCTCCACCAGGACTCCGCGCCCTTCGAGGTGCTGACCGCGGATCCCGAGCAGGGCGGTGTGTTGAAATCGTTCGAAGCGCGTGTCCGGGCAGGAAACGCGGCCCGCAATCCGTCCCTGTTCGAGTACGAGGGCAAGACGTACCGCGTGGTGTCTACCGGAACCTTCGACGCGCGTCCGGTGGGCGCGATCTCCCCCGCCTCCTCCCCCGGCACCGCGTATCCGCGAGCCGAGGTGTGGCGCGACATCACCCCCGCGAACCCGGGCGAGAACGTCTACTTCGAGCTCGACCCGACCGACGACACGAACCCAGATGAGACAACTGTGCTGGGCATCTGGACCACGCACATCGCCTTGCTGTTTGGCAAGGCGCTCACCGGGGCGGACGTCCAGGCGATCTACCCGCGCTCTACCGACCAGACGAAGCGCTCATGAGCGACGAGCTGGTGCGCTTCTTCACGTCCCTGGGAAGCACCGTGCTCTGGAGCGTCGTGTCCATCGTCATCGTGGCGATAGTGTTCGAGCTGCTCGAGAAGCGATACCGCCTGCTTGACGAGATCTTCAAGGAGAACAGCGTTGCCGCGGCTGTCCTCGGCGGCAGCTTCGTCCTCGGCATCTTCTACACCGTCACCCAGATCGTGATCCATTGACATCCAGGGTGGGGACGAGCGGGTGAGCCAGGGGACGACCATCTGGCTCGCGCGCCACGCCGAGGCCCACAATCCACGGGCGGTGCTGTACGGTCGCCTGCCGCGGGTCAACCTGAGCGTCGCCGGCCGGCGCCAGGCCGAGGCGCTGGCGCAGGCGCTGGCCACGCGACCCATCGCGGCCGTCTACAGCAGCCCGATGCTGCGCGCCCGCCAGACGGCGGCGCTTGTTGCCCACCAGCATCCGTCGGCGGGCCCCGCCCACGTCGACGTGGACCTGCACGAGATCCGCTCGGGATGGCAGGGCGAGCCGCTCAGCGCCATCGACGGCATCGCCTGGGACTTCTACGCCCATCCCCGCGGGGCGGCCGACGAGTCGCTGGCGGCCATCCGGGATCGCATGCAGCGCTGGGTTGGCCGGGTCCTCAAACGCCACGCCGGCGGCGAGGTGGTGGGCGTCAGCCACGGCGATCCCGTCCTTGTCCTGGTGGCAGCGCTGAAAGGGCTGCTGCTGGAGATCGGCAGTATCCGGCCCCAGAGCTACCCGCCACCAGGCGCGGTCTACCGACTCCTGTTTGACGGAGCGGGCCAGTGCCGGGACATCGAGCTCGTGGCCACCCCGGCCGATGGCCGCCACCCGTGACCACTCTGCGGACGTCGCTGTCACTCGTCGACGCGGCGGTGCTGGCGCCAGTCTACCGGGATGGACACGGGCGTCTGGGGCTCGTGTTCGTGGTGCGCACGCCGGGCGGCCGCCACGGCGGCCAGGTCGCGTTTCCGGGCGGCCGCCGCGAAGCCGCCGACGCTGATCTTCTGGCCACCGCCCTCCGCGAGGCGGAGGAGGAGATCGGGCTCGCGCGGGACCAGGTCGACGTCCTGGCGACGCTTCCGGTGCTGGAGACGATCACAACCGGCTTTCGCGTGGCGCCGTTCCTGGGTCGACTCGCCGGGCCGATGCCGGCGTGGCGGCGCCAGGAGTCGGAGATCGCTGAGGTGCTGGAGGTCCGACTCGACAAGCTCGCCGCTCCGGACGCGCACGGTGCCCACGTGTGGCGCTACCCGGACTGGCCCGAGCCGCGGCTGGTCCCTTTCTATCGGGTCGGCCCCCACAAGGTGTGGGGCCTCACGTACCGGGTCCTAGAGCTGCTGCTCCCCCGCCTGCTGGCCGGGGAGTGGCAGGTGTGAGTGCGTGAGTGCCTGTTGGTGCTCTCTAGCCGCCGGTGTCCGTTGGGCGCTCGCCGTCGACCGCCGGGGCTCGCGGCACCAGGCGCATGGCCAGCGCGGCGCCGCCGCCCAGGCACGCCGCGATCCCGGCCGCGATTGGCAGGCCGGCGCGCTCCGCGACGAGAGCCAGCGGCGTCACCGCGAGGCCGCCCAGCCCCACCGACAAACCGAGCATGATGCCTGTCACCATGCCCACGCTGCCCGGGACGCTCTCTTGCCCACGAATGGTCAGCACGACGAACGATCCGTTGAGTAGGAAGCCGCTCGCGGCGGCAGCCGCCGTGAACCAGAGGCCCGCGTCGGCCCCGAAGGCGACGTAGAGCCCGAACGGGACACTGCACAGGAGCGAGACCACTATCACGCGGTCGCGGCCCCAGCGGTCCGCGGCGAACCCACCCGCGAGCCCGCCCAGCGCGCCTGCCACCAGGTAGAGCGTCAGCGTTTGCGCCCCCTGGCCGAGGCTGGCGCCCCGGTCGCGCGCGAGGAGCGGGATGAACGTCACGATTGCCGCGGTAGCCCAGGCCCGCAAGGCAACGACCAGGATCAGCGACAGCAGAATGCGTTGGTGGCGGCGGACCGTCTCGCGCAGGCTGGGCATGCGGCGGATGGGCTTCGCCCGACCCGGCGCCATCACGCTGACCAGACCCGCGGCCACCAGCCCGGGGAAGACGATGGGCCACGTGCCGGCGGCTCCGAAACGGACGAGCAGCGTCCCGGCCAGCAGCGGCCCGAGCGCCAGGCCAAAGTTGCCAGCTGTGACGTAGAGGCCCAGCCAGCGCCCGCGGCTCCGCGGCGGCGCCGCCGCCCCGGCCATGGCGGCCGAGACGGGATGGAAGATGGACGTGCCAATTCCCGCCAGCACCAGCAGCCCCAGCACCGCCAGGTAGCTGGGAGCCAGCCCGAGAAGACCGGCGCCGATACCTGACAGCGCCACGCCGGCCCACGCGGGCCAGCGCAGCGCGCTGCGGTCCGCGACGTAGCCGACCGCCGGCTGGATGAGCGAGGAGGTGAGCTGGTACAGGGAGACGAGGCTGCCCGCCATGCCGAGAGTCAGGCCGAGCGAGGTCATGATCGCCGGCAGGAGCGCCTGCAGCACGTAGGCGTATGAGTCGTTGACGGCATGCCCCAGCGACAGCGTCGCGAGACTGCCGACGCGTCGCCGTAGCGACAGCTCGGCCTCGACTCCAGCCCCGAGCTCGGGGGTGCGGAGCGCGGGCGGCGGGACGGAGACCACACGAACACGGTACGCCACGATGGGGGCGTGTCGTCCACCGTGGCGTAAAGGCCCGAAAGCGTGAACTCAGGAAGCGAGCGAGTCCAATGGCATAATGTGGGCACGGTGCCTGCCCAGGCGGCACCCGGTTTGCAGCAGAGGCGAATTGGACAGGCCATGAGCAGCTTCAGCCCTCGACCCACCCCGAGGTCGGGACCCGCGGCCAACCCACCGCGGATCGGCAAGGACACCCGCCCCCGCCCGCCAGGCCCGAACGAGCCACCCGCGGCCAAGATGGGCCGCATGCGGCCACGGCCGTGGTGGATCACATTCGTCATCATCATCCTGCTGAACTACCTGCTGGTCTCGCTGTTCGTGCCAGACAGGCCGCAGCAGGTGGATGTGCCGTACTCCGTGTTCCGCGAGCAGGTTGCCGCCGGCAACGTCACGGAAGTTACCAGCCGCGGCGACACAATCCAGGGCACTTTCAAGACGGCTATCACGTACCCACCTGGTGCTGGCAACAATGCCAAGACCGGGACTGAGTTCAATACGGTGGTCCCGGCCTTCGCGGATCCCGGCCTCGAGTCGCTGCTCGAGTCGCACAACGTCATCGTCAACGCGCGCCCGATCACCGAGAACCGCCCGTGGTGGCAGACCCTTCTGCTCAGCTTCGGGCCCTCCATCCTGCTGATCGCTGGCTTCATCTGGCTCTCGCAGCGTGCCAGCCGCCAGCTCGGCGGTGGCGCGTTCGGCCTCGGCAAGAGCGGGGCGAAGCGCTACGACGTGACCGACGCCGGCGCCATGAGGATCACGTTCGCCGACGTCGCCGGGATCGACGAAGCCAAAGCGGAGCTCGAGGAGATCGTCGACTTCCTGAAGGAGCCGGCCAAGTACACGCGCCTGGGCGGGGCAGCCCCAAAGGGGGTTCTGCTGATTGGCGCACCGGGCACAGGCAAGACGCTGCTGGCGCGAGCCGTCGCCGGCGAGGCAGGCGTCCCGTTCTTCAGCATGGGCGCCTCCGAGTTCGTCGAGATGATCGTGGGCGTTGGCGCCAGCCGCGTGCGCGACCTGTTCAAGCAGGCTCGCGAGTCGGCCCCGGCCATCGTGTTCATCGACGAGATGGACGCGATCGGGCGGGCGCGCGGGTCGGCCATCATGGGCGGCAGCAATAGCGAGCAGGAGCAGACGCTGAATCAGATTCTGACCGAGATGGACGGCTTCAGCTCGCGCGAGGGCGTGATCGTCCTGGCGGCGACCAACAGACCCGACGTGCTCGACCCGGCGCTGCTGCGCCCTGGCCGGTTTGATCGCCGCGTGACGGTCCAGCCGCCGGACAAGGTGGGCCGCGAAGCTATCCTCAAGGTCCACACGCGAGGCGTGCCGCTGGCGAGCGACGTCGACCTGAAGGAGGTTGCCGCGACAACCCCGGGCCTGGTCGGCGCCGACCTGCGCAACCTCGTCAACGAGGCCGCCCTGCTCGCGGCGCGCAACAACCAGGACCAGGTCAACAACAAGGACTTCATGGATGCGCTCGAGAAGCTGGTGCTTGGCCCGGCCCGAACGCTGGTCATGAGCCCCGCCGAGCGCGAGCGGGTCGCGTACCACGAGGGCGGGCACACCATCGCCGGCCTCGTCTTGCCAGACGCCGACCCGGTCAACCGCGTGACCATCATGCCGCGCGGCCAGGCGCTGGGCGTGACCTACCAGCGCCCGGAGGACGACCGGCACAACTACAGCGAGGAGTACCTGCGTTCGCGCATCACCGGCGCCATGGGTGGCCGGGCGGCCGAGGAGGTCGTCTACGGCGGCCGTACCACCGGCGCCGAGAACGACATGCAGCAGGCCACGGACCTGGCGCGGCAGATGGTGACCCGCTGGGGCATGAGCGAACGGCTCGGCCCGGTGACTCTGGCGCCCCGCGACAGCCCCTTCCTGACGGGCGCCAGCCCGACCTTCGGCGGTGGCAAGCCGTACAGCGAAGCGACGGCAGAGCTGGTCGACACGGAGGTGGAGCGCATCCTCCAGGAGTGCTACGAGGCGGCCGTACGCCTGCTGCGCGAGCACCGCGGCGCTCTGGACGCGCTGGCCGACGCCCTGCTGAAGCACGAGACGCTTGACGGGAGCGAGATCCGCTCCGTGACCGGCATCAAGCCAGCGCCGCGGCGGGAGCAGCCGGCTATCGCCATCGCCGCGGCAGCGTACTCGGGCGTCGACCGGTCAGTCCTCTAACGAGGGAGCGGGTCGGCGCGGTAGGCGTCGCTGCGCTCCAACAGCCGCGCATCCTCCTCGGGCGCGCGGACAGTTATACGCAGCCAGTCCTTCAGGCGGGGGTGGCTGGGGTACGAGCGAACGACGAGGCCGGCACCTTGCAGCCACGCCGCCAGGGTTGGCGCGCTGACGGGAGGGCGGGCCAGCAGAAAGTTGGCCACCGACGGGACGATCTCCCAGCCCCGCGCCTGGAGGGCGTCCCCGAGCCTGTCGCGCTCGTCGCGGATAGCTGCCACCCGCTGCGCCAGCCCCACCTGGTCCGCCAGGGCACGGCAGGCGGCGCTGATCCCGAAAGTCGTCATGTTCTGTGGCGGCCGCACGGCCTCGAGCGCCCGGACTACGGGCGCAGCGCCCATGGCGTAGCCGACGCGGGCGCCGGCGAGGCCGTACCCTTTGGAGAACGTGCGGATGATCAGCAGGTTGGGACAGCGCGCCAACAGGTGCGCCTGCGTCGTGCCGCCGACCTCGTAATACGCTTCGTCCAGCACGACGAGCACGTCGGGAGCCTCGCAGGCCACCTGCTCCACCACCGCTGGGTCCAGCTCGCGGCCGGTGGGGTTGTTCGGGCTGCACAGCCAGGCAACCGTCACACCCGGCTGCCGCACCGCCTGGAGCAGCGCTGGCGCGGGCAGGTCCCAGCGCTCGTCGACCGCCACTGGCAGCATGGTGCCACCGACGGTCTCGGTGGACACGCGGAACATAGAGAAGCTGGGGTCGGCGACGACGGCGCGCCGCTCCGGCCCGAGGTAGACGGTCGCCACGAGATTGAGCGCCTCGTCCGCCCCCGACGTGACGATGACTCTCTGAGGCTCCAGGCCCTCACGCCGCGCCAGAGCCGAGCGCAGTGGCTCGTTCGAGGGGTGCGGGTACTCGTTGGCCGGCAGGCGAGCGACGTCCAGCACCGTCTGCTCCCAGGCGACCGGCGGCCAGGGCGTGGTATTCGTGTCGAAGCGGACGACCGCCGACTCGGGGATGCCGAGGGCGGCGGCGAGGTCGCTGGCCGACGTTTCCCACTCGTACGGCGCCAACCGGCGCAGGTGCTCGCGCTGCCGCGGCGGCATGCTTACCCGTCGACCCGTCGGGACATCGGCTCTCGGCCCACTGTACCAGTATCAGCCCAGCACGTCCGCGACGGCGATGGGTCGGTCAGGAAAGGCTAACGGGCTGACGTCGTGGCCGCGAGACAGTGTCCGGCACACCTTGTACCCGCCGGGCTCGGGGTCGCGGTACACGAGCAGGCGACGGTGCACCAGGTCCAGGATCCAGGCCTCGATGACGCCGTTCCGGGCGTACAGGAGGCATTTTCACCCCGCGGTCCGTCGCCAGCGAGCTGTCCGCGACCTCCAGGAGGAGCAGAATGTCCTGGGGGGTGGGATGGCCGGACGCGTAGTAGTCGCCGCGCTGGCGCAGCAGCATCAGATCGGGCTGAGACTCGCTGTACTGGTCGATCGCGGCGGGGCCTTGCACTGAGACGAGTGCCGCATCCGCGAACCGCTGGAACAGGAGCGTGCTGACGCGAAGGACGGTGCTGTGGTGCGGGGCCCCGATGGGACTCATCGTGACGATCTCCCCGTTCAGAAGCTCGACCCGTTCCTCCGCCGCGAGCACGCCGACCTCACCCATACGGCGGTATTCGTCAACCGTGAACCGGCGTCGCGTCAAGTGGAGCGAGATTGCCATACCTCCATCCTAAGGGTGGCGCGTCACACCGGCAGCGCCCGCGCGTGGCGGCCCGGGTGCGGCTCGGCAAGGCGCAGCGCCAGGGCCAGGGCCGGCAGCACCAGCGCCGTTGCCACCAGCGCTAGCGCCGGGAAGCCAACCGCGTCGGCGAGCACGCCGCCGGCCAGCGGCAAGACGATGGACGCGACGCCGCCGAAGCTGTCCACGATCCCCACGGCGCGGCCGCGCTCGGCGGCCGGCACGGTGTCCGCTACCAGAGCGGTGACCGCGACGTTGACGCACGACCAGCCGACGCCGACGAGAATGAGGCCCACCGCGCTCACCGCGTAGTCCGGCGTGATCGGCACCAGCAGGGAGCCTACAGCCGAGACGATCAGGCCCGCCACGATCACCATGCGCCGACCGATCCGGTCGGTGAGCCGTCCGAGCGGCAAGGACAGGCCGTACATGCCGACAACGTGCATCGACACCGCCAGCGAGATGGCGGCCAAGCCGGCGTTGTGGTGGGCCATGACCAGCGGCGTCAGCGCCATCATCATGGCCATGATCCCGTGGACGACGAACGTGGCCAGAAAGCCCACCATGAGGGGGTAGTGGGCCAGCCAGGTGCGCAGACTGGCGCCGTCCGCCAGACGAGCGTCCGTCCCCGCCGCCGCGGCGGCCGGCACGTAACCCGGGTAGAAGCGCGCCAGGTTCGCGGCGATCTCCTTCGGGTCCGGCCGGATGAGGAAGACCAGGCCCATGCTCGGGATGAGCACGGCCGGCACCAGCAGCCAAGCCAGCGCGCTGGCATCCAGGTGCACGAGTGGGGCCCCGGCCTGCGCGAGCTGGATCAGCGCCGGGCCGCCCAGCGCCCCGACCAGGGAGCCGGTCAGCACGTACCCGAGGCCCTCGGCGCGGCGGTCGGGCAGGTACATATCGGCGGCGGCGGTGCGCAGCTGCTGGCCGGCGCCCACGCCGAGCCCGAAGACGAGCAGACCCGCCAGAAACAGCGGGAACGACGTCCAGACCACGGACAGCCCGACCCCGACCGCGCCGAACAGGCTGAGGACGAGGCCGAGCATGAGACCCGCCTTGCGGCCGTATGTGTCCATGACCCAACCGACCGGGTAGGCGACCAGGACGCGAGCCACGTAGATCATGCTCGTCGCGATGCCGGCCAGCGCCACCGAGCCGAGCAGGCGTTCGATCATCAGCCCCCCGAGCGTGGGCACCATCTGCGACCCCATGCCGACGAAGGCCTGGGTCGCCGCGAGCAGGAGCGTATTCCGCCGGATCAGGCGCGGGATCGCGGGACGGCGCTCCCCGTGCTCGGCGGTCAACAGGATGGGCGATGCCATGGCCCCTCCATTGTGGCGTTTTGCCAGGGACGCCGTGCCACGCTCACGTACACTTGCGGTATGGACTGGCCTGAGGCGGGCAGGCGCTCCGCTGAGACGTTGGCACCGGTCGCCGGCGCCGAGCCCCACCGCCTAGAGGTGTACCTCGACGGCAGCGAGCCCGTGGACGTGCGCCTAGACGGCGAGTCCGTGTGGCCCGTCTGGTTCAAGCTCGAGTGGAAAGGCACCGGCGACATGTCCGCCAAGGTGCGCGGCGTCCGCCTGTCGACTCGCCTGGGGGACACCATCGCCATTCACCCCGCCTCGGCGCACCGCTCGGCTTCCAGCTCCAGCGGGTTGCGCCAGTAGCCCCGCCGGGCGTGCTGCCATAGATACAAGGGCAGGAAGTACGGCCCGAGCACCTCGTACTGTCGCGCGTGGTGGCTCTCGTGGCGCAGAAGACGGGGCGTCAAGGGCGCGGCGCTGACCACGACGCGGCCCAGCGTTATGGCGCCGAAGCCGCGGCGGCTCAGGAACACGTGCGCCAAGCCGCGATCCGACTCTGCGATCAGCAGCCCGGCGCGCCGCCGGGGCCAGGCACCCGACAGCACGGCGAAGCCCAGGCCCAGGGCCGTGTTCGGCAACGTCCAGACCGCTCCGAGATGTGTCAGGTGTCGATGGCCACAGCCCGCCATAGCGCAGCCGTACTATTCTGCCCGGCCATGACCGAGGTGCGCGCAGAAGGGATCGTCAAGGAGTTCGCCGGCCGCCGCGTCCTGGACGGTGCGAGCCTCATGCTGCGGTCCGGAGAGCGGGTCGCGCTGGTCGGCGCCAACGGCACGGGGAAGTCGACCCTGCTCAAGATCCTGGCGGGAGCCGAGGACGCGGACGCGGGACGCGTGGTCGCACCGCGCAGCGCCGTCCTGGCGTACCTGCCGCAGGATGCCTCCGTGCAGCCCGGGCGCACGGTGTACGACGAGGTGCTGAGCGCCGTCGCCGACCTGCTGGCCGTCGAGCGGGACATGCGGGCTGTCGAAGCGCGCATTGATCAACCGGACGTCACCGAGGCGGAGCTGGAAAGGCTGGTGCACCGCCACGCCGAGCTACAGGAGCAGTTCGAGCGGCGCGGCGGCTACGCGATCGAGGCCGAGGTCGGCCGCGTGCTCGCCGGACTGGGGTTCGCCGAGGAGGACCGCAGTCGTCCGACAGGGGAGTTCTCCGGCGGCTGGCAGATGCGCATCGCCCTGGCGCGGCTGCTGTTGGCGCGTCCCGACGTGCTGTTGATGGACGAGCCGACCAATCACCTGGACGTGGCCGCGACGGAGTGGCTCGAGGGGTACGTCAAGTCCAGTCGGACCACCATGCTGGTCGTCAGTCACGATCGCTACTTCCTTGACGCTGTCGTGCAGCGGGTGCTCGAGCTGCGCGCCGGCCGCATCGAGAGCTTCAACGGCAACTACTCCGTGTACCGGGTCGAGCGGGCTCGGCGTGACGAGGCGCTCCAGGAGACCGCCGAGCGGCAGCAGGCGGAGATCGAGCGGATCGAAGCCTACATCCGGCGCTACAAGGAGGGGAACCGGGCGACGATGGCCAAGAGCCGCGAGAAGATGCTGGCGCGGCTCGAGGCAGAAAGGATCGACGCGCCACGGCGACAGCGATCCGTGCGCTTCGCGTTCCCCCCGTGCCCGCCGAGCGGCCGGGAGGTCGTGCTGCTGAGCCACCTGTGGAAGGCGTATGGCGAACGCGAGGTGCTGCGCGACGTGACGCTGACGATCGAGCGCGGCGACCGGGTGGCGCTCATCGGGCCCAATGGCGCGGGCAAATCCACGCTGCTGCGGCTGGTCGCCGCCCGGGAGCGGCCGACCCGCGGCACGGCAACACAGGGGATGGGCGTCCGGCTGGCCTACTTTGCCCAGGACCAGTCCGCGCACCTCAACGCCGCCAACACAGTCTTCGAGGAGGTGTTCGACGCCGCGCCAGCCAGCTGGGACACCCAGTCGGTGCGCGACCTGCTCGGCCGCTTCCTGTTCTCGGGGGAGACGCAGTTTGCCCCGATAGCGGGCCTGTCCGGTGGCGAGCGCAGCCGCGTAGCGTTGGCGACCCTGCTTCTGCGCCCGAGCAACCTCCTGTTGCTGGACGAGCCGACGAACCACCTGGACGTGGCGACCAGGGAGCGCCTAGAGGAAACTCTGGCCGACTACCCTGGCACGCTCGTCTTCGCGACGCACGACCGCTTCCTGGTGGACCGTCTGGCGACCCGGGTGGTCGAGGTGAGCGACACCCGCGCCCGCGTGTACGAGGGCAACTACACCGCCTACCGTCGGGCCAAGGCAGCGCAGATGGCACTGGTAGCGGTGGTGGCGACTGCGCCTGCTGTGGCGGCGGCCGGCGCCAGGCCAGAGGAGCGCGTTGGCCGGGACCCGCGCGAGCAGCGCCGGCTCACCGCCGCCGTCCGCGATGCCGAGCGCCAGGTGATGGACGCGGAGGAGCGCCTTGGTGAGATCGAGGCGCGCTTGAGCGACGCCGCCCGCTACGACTCGTCCGAGATCCGCTCCTTGTCCGAGGAGCACGCCCGCCTGAGCGTCGCGCTGGCAGGGCTCACTTGGCAGTGGGAGGAGGCGGCCCGCGCCGCGTCAGTCCAGTTGAGCTAGCAGCTCCTCGGGCGTCGTGGCGGGCGCCTGACACGTGTAGCCACGACAGACGTAGGCGGTTGCCCGGCCGTCGCGCGCCGGGCGCTCCTCCAGCAGCGGGAGGCCGGCCACCCCTCGGGAGTCGCCGGGAGCGGCGCCGGCAACCACCTTGTTCGGCACGAACGGCGCGAACACCGTCCTGACCAGCGCTCCCGTATCCGCGGCCGCCGGGTCGCCGATGATCGCGATCTCGGCCGGCTCGCCAAGCAGGAAGTCGACCACCGAGAGCGCCCGGGCGAAGCCGAGCGGGTAGCGAGCCATGGCGCCGGCCAGGGGCGCCACGGCGGCCTCCGCCTGGCGGCGGAAGTCGGGCCGGTCCACCAGGATCGCCAGGCGGAGCAGAACGTCCGCGGCGACCGCGTTGCCGGAGGGCGTGGCGTTGTCGAAGACGTCCTTGGGCCTGGCGATGAGCGCCTCGTGGTCCGCCGACGTGTCGTAAAAGCCGCCGGCGTCGTCGGCGAAAAGGGCGATCATAGTGTCGGCGATCTCGGTGGCCCGGTCGAGCCAGCGCCGCTGAAACGTCGCTTCGTAGACGGCGACCAGGCCGTCGGCCACGTTGGCGTAATCTTCGAGATAGCCGTTGAGCTTCGCCTTGTGGCCGGGCTTCCACGTCCTCAGCAGTCTGCCGTAGCCCGTTTGCATGGTGGCCATGAGGAAGTCAGCGTTGCGCGTAGCCACGGCCAGCAGGTCGGCGCGATCCAGGATGCGCGCCGCCTCGGCCACTGCCCGCAGCATCAAGCCGTTCCAGGCGGTCACGATCTTCTCGTCACGGTGCGGCCGAACCCGCTCAGCGCGCGCCCGAAACAGCGTGGCGCGGCCCCTGTCCAGCGCGGCGGCCAGCCGCTCCTCGGTCACACCGAGACGACGTGCCACCTCGGCCACCGTCGCGGTGACGTGCAAGATGCTCTTGCCGGGCTCGGAGTTAAAGTTGCCGCCGGTGGTGACGTCGTAGTAGCCAGCGAACAGGCGCGCGTCGTCCTCGCCGAGCAGCGATACCAGCTCCGCGGGTGTCCAGACGTAGAAGGCGCCTTCCTGGCCCTCCGAGTCGGCGTCCTCGGTCGAGTAGAAGCCACCGGAAGGGTCGGTCATGTCGCGAACGACGTACTCCAGCGTCTGCTCGGCGACCTGCCGGAAGAAGGCGGACCCGGTCGCCTGGTAGCCCATGAGGTACGCGCGGACGAGCTGGGCGTTGTCGTACAGCATCTTCTCGAAGTGCGGTACCAGCCACTGGTCGTCGACGCTGTAGCGGTGAAAGCCGCCGCCCAGCTGGTCGTACAGACCGCCGTTGGCCATCCTGAGCAAGGTCAGCTCGGCCGCCGGCCGGGCCTGGGAGTCCCCGGCGCGTCGCCACTGGCGCAGCAGAAACTCGATGGCCATCGGTTGGGGAAACTTGGGCGCGCCCCCGAAGCCGCCCTTCTGCCAGTCGACGCCGCTCAGGATGGCGCGTGTCGCCGTGGCGAGAAGCTCCCCATCCAGCGGTTCGGCCCCCAGCCCGCGCGCGGTCTGTCCGAGCTGCTGGCGCAGCCGTTGCCCGTTTCCCAGCACCTCGGCGCGCCGGGTCCGCCAGGCGTCTGCCAGCGCCTCGAGCACCCGCGGGAACCCCGGCATACCGTGGCGGTCGTCGGGCGGGAAGTAGGTGCCTCCCCAGAAAGGGGTTCCGTCCGGGGTCAGGAACACGGTCATCGGCCAGCCGCCGCGGCCGGTCATCGTCTGGACGGCCTCCATGTAGATCGCGTCCAAGTCGGGGCGCTCCTCGCGGTCGACCTTGACGTTGACGAACAGGCGGTTCATGAGCCCGGCGATGCGCTCATCCTCGAACGACTCGCGCTCCATAACGTGGCACCAGTGGCACGCGGAGTAGCCGATGGACAGCATGATCGCCTTGTCCTCGGCCCGCGCCTTGGCGAGCGCCTCCTCGCCCCAGGGGAACCAATCCACGGGGTTGTGGGCGTGCTGGAGGAGGTACGGGCTGGACTCGGAGATCAGCCGGTTAGTGTGCCGCGGCTCGCCGCCCTGACTCATGGACACAGCCTAACACCGGGACGACAGCGACGATCAGCGGCCGTGTCTAGCCCGTGAGTGCGGCGCGGGCCAGGGCGGCGCCCTCGCTCATGGCGGCCAGCTTCGCCCGGGCAACGTCCGCCGGCACGTGGCGCAGGCCGCAGTCCGGATTGATGCTGATCCGCTCTGGGGGCAGGACCCGCAGGGCGCGCTGCACCCGCGACGCCACGACGTCCGGCGTCTCCACCACGCGGCTCTTGACGTCGATGACCCCCAGGCCAAGCTCGAACGTCGTCGGGTAACGGCCGAACAGCTCGAGGTCGTCGTACCCCTTGCGGGCGAACTCCAGGACGAGCTGGTCGACGCGCGCCTCCAGGACGGCTGGAAACAGGAAGGTGTACTGGCCTTCCCAGGCCGGCCTGGCGTAGCGGTTGCCGTAGCACACGTGCAGCGCACAGCGCGTCGCCACGTTCTCGACGACTGTGTTGACCGCCCGGATCGCCAGCTCGACCTGGTGGGGGTAGCCGGCCAGGTACGGCTCGTCGATCTGGATCAAGGATGCGCCGGCGGCGGCCAGGGCGCGCGCCTCGCGGTTCAGGACGCGGGCCATCGCGAGCACGAGGTCCGCTTCGTCGGCGTAGGCCTCGTTGTGCACGCGCTTGGCGAGCGAAAATGGCCCGGTCAGCGAGAACTTGACGGGCCGGTCGGTGTAGGCCCGGGTGAAGCGCAGGTCTTCGACCAGGTTCAGGGCCGGGCTGTCCGTCACCTCGGGGATCGGATGGCGCACGAACGCGTCGTAATAGTCGTAGTAGAAGGCCTTGGCGAAGTGCGGGATCTCGACGCCTGGCATGCGCGCCAGGAAGTAGTCGACGTCGTTGTCGCGCCGCAGCTCGCCATCGGAGACGACCTCCACGCCGGCCCGCTCCTGGTCCTTGAGCGCCGCCTTGATGGCCACCTCGTGGATCTCCTGGAGGTAGGCGCCGCTGATCCGTCGCTGGTAGTAGTCCGTCTTCAGCCGCTCGAGCCACTCCGGTACCGAAAAGGAGCCCACGACCGACGTGCCGAACAGGCGCGCGGCCGGGCGCTGCTCGGGGGACGACGCATCCGTCGCGGTCACTCGCGCACCCGAGCGATCATCGTCTGGACGTTCGAGCCCGCCCGGTGGGCGAACGGCTCGAAGGTGACCTCGTACCCGTGGCGGTGGCCCACGGCCACCAGGAGTGGGCCGTTCACCCAGTTCACCACCGACCCGTCGTACTTGCCCGGGCCACGAAACCCCGTGGTGTACTGGTCGAGATCGCGCACGAACAGGTCGGTGCAGCGCAGCTCGCCCAGGGGGTGGAGCAGGGTGAGCGTGTCGGCGAAACTGGCGACCGCGCCGTTGCTGACGTGCAAACGCAGGTCGCCATTGGACTCGGCGATCGGGCGCAGCGTCTCCCCGGTGATGTCCGGGGCAACCCGGTAGGCGTCGAGCTCCTCCAGGGGCACGTACCGCTCGGCCAGCCGGAGCTCGTGCCACACGTCCCGCCAGAAGCGCACCGCCGTCAATGGGGTGGGGAACGTCGCCGGCGCTGCCTCCGCCAACAGCTCCGGCCCCAGGCGCAGCAGACGCGACACCAGGTCCGGGAGCGCGGTCGCCGCGACCCCCAGCGCCTGGGCGAGACGCTCCCCGGCCTCCGCCGCCAGAAACGCCCGCACCTGCACCAGGAACAGGTGACCGCCCAGTCGGACCACCTCGTCGGTGGGAAGATTGTCGTACACGTTCGAGATGTACACCAGGAACGCCTTGTAGCGGAGGAAGCCGAGGGTATCGGTCGGGCGCATGGCGTCCAGCACGAGCGATGACAGCCGGTCGGCATGGTGGCGGACCGTGGCGCGCGCCCTGTCCAGCACGTGCGGCGAGTAGTCGCCCATCAGGTACTGGAGCCGTTGGTAGTAGTTCTTGCCGAGCTCACGGTCCAGGCGCTGGAACTCGTCCAGCCAGACGCGGGCCTGGTTCCCGTTGCCAACCCCCAGCTCGAGGACGTGCAGCTCGTCCGGCAGCGCCCGCCGAGCGGCCAGGTCGTCCCAGAGGGCGAACAGCTGCAAGATCAGCTCGCGAGCCGCGGCCAGGTTCGTGGCGTCGCTCTCGCCGCCAGGCAGCGCCTGCTCGTATCCGCGACCGGTCGCCTGTTCCCAGAGCGAGAGCGCCCGCCAATAGAGGGTGTTGAAGGCCCACACGCAGCTGCCGGACCCGGCACCCCACTCCTCGAGATAGAACCTGCCGGCGTCGTCGGCGTGTGCAGCTTCGGCCAGGACGCGCTGGAGGTCCGTGCTCAGCGTGGCCAGGTCGCGGCGCCGGACGTCGATCGCAATCTCGTACCGCTCCGGCTCGCCCTCACGGGTGCGGTCCCGGTGCGCGGCTGCTGTCTCCAGGGCAGACGGCGCAATCTGGCGAAGCACGACGGGCTCGCGGAAGCTGTCCTTGTATTGGACCCAGTCGCAGACAACGCGAAGGCGGGCCGGATCCAGGCAGCCTGCCCGGGTCGCTTCGAGAACAGCTGTCAGGAGTGGTCCGAGATCGAGGGCTTTCGGGCCCCGCAGTCGGTCAGGTGCGCGTAAGTCGATCAGCATCGTCAGATGTGTCCGCCGCCGGCAGCCGTCCATCGTGCGACCCGTCCAGCGCGCGCCGCGGTCCCAGTCCGGCGCGCCGCAGGATTTCCGGGATGGCCTCCTCCCAGTTGAACGACATGACGTGCACGCCAGCGACCCCGGGGATAGCGCGCACCTGCTCGACGATCTCGGCACACAGGGCTACTCCCTCCGCCGCGACGCGCTCCTCCGGGACGCCGCGTAAGCGGGCCACGACGGCGTCTGGAATGTACATTCCGGGCACGTCGCGGCGCATGTGCTCCAGAGCCCGCAAAGACTTGACCGGCCCCACGCCGGCCATGATGGCACACCGCCTGTCCAGCCCAAGCGCGCGCACCCGCTCCATCCAGCTGGCAAAGAGCGGCACGTCGAAAACGAACTGGGTCTGGACGAACTGCGCGCCGGCCGCGATCTTCTTGCCCAGGCGTTCGGCGCGGTAGGCGAGGGGCGCGGCGAACGGGTTCTCGACCGCGCCGATGAAGTAGCTCGGCGGCGTTCGCAGCTCGCGCCGCGACAGAAGCTGGTGCTGGTCGCGCAACGTCCGCGCCGTCCAGACAAGCTGGACCGAGTCGAGGTCGAAAACTCCTTTGGCGTCGGGATGGTCGCCAAAGCGCTGGTGGTCGCCGGTCAGGCACAGGACGTTGGGGATGCCGAGCGCCGCCGCACCGAGCAGGTCCGACTGCAAGGCGATGCGGTTCCTGTCTCGGCACTGGATCTGCAGGACGGGCTCGAGACCCTCCTGCAGGACCGCGAGACAGCCGGCCCAGCTGGCCAGCCGCACGACGGCGCTCTGGCAATCAGTCACGTTGGCCGCGTCGACCCAGTCGCGTAGCAGCGCCGCCTTGCGCCGGATCGGGTCGAGCGTTGCGCTGCGCGGCGGCCCGATCTCCGCGGTGACCGCGAAGTCGCCGCGCTGCACCACGCCGTGCAGGCGGCTGAGCGTGGTGGTCACACGATCAGCCGTGGGGCAGGGCCGAGCCCGTCATCCTCGGTCCAGAGGTCCTCGTCCCGACCGAGCCAGTAGTTGACCCATGAGCTCTGGCCCCACTTGCGGTGGTCGACCGGGCGCTGCAACCGCCGGAGATCGGCCACGTGCCCGTCACGCTCGGCGCGCTCGTAGGCGGCGACCCAGACGCACTGGAGGTCCGGGTACACCTCGCAGCCGCCGGTGGGTGATGCGCCGCCGCACGGCCCGTTGCGCAGCTGCTTCGGGCAGGTCATCGGGCAGGCGTACGCCGTGCTGGGCAGCGCGCACTGGGCGCACATGCGGCAGCCGAACAGACGCGCCTTGGTCACCTCCTCCACCCGGGTAAAGAGCCGGTACGCACGCGGGGTGCGCTCCAACCAGGCGGCGAACAGGTACCAGAGTCGGCGCGGCTCCAGCAGACGGTGGAGCCGCCGCATGGCCAGCGTGCCGACGTGCGGGCGGAATGGGCGCGGCGCACATGGCAGCCCGGGCGCGGGGACAGTTGGTGGCGGCACGGCGCGGCGATCCGGCACCAACAGCGCCTCCCCCCTGCCCCGCTCCACCCTCATGCCACCTCCCAGAGATCGTACTCGGTCCTGAGCAGGTGGTCGTGAGACTTGCTGGTTTCTGATCATCTGAGCTCCACCTGCTCAGGCCCTTGCCTTTGTTCGCGCTACGCGCTTAGGCGCCCGTCTGCCCTTTCCCAGACCGCCGGCGTGCCCCCCTGCGCTACACTGCTAGGCGCCCACGCATGGCCCGCCACGTTTTGCTTGCCACCCTGTTGGCCGTGGCCGCCGCGATCTTCCTCTACACCACCGAGGCGCCTATCGGCGATCCACTCTGGTGGCTGACGAACGATCAGCCGCCGCGGGTGACGATCCAAGGGCCGTCTGGTCCGCTCCGCGGCACGGCCGACGGGGTCATCACGCTGGATCCCGCCGACCGCAGCCGCATCGTCTCGGCCGTGGTGGACGGAGCACCCGTCGGGGCGCGCGGCTCCCACGTCGCGGTCGACTCGGCCGGGCTGCCCGACGGGAGCCACCAGGTGCTGGTCACGGTCCGCGATACGTCGCGACGCGAGAACCAGGCACAGGCAACGTGGACGTTCGCGTCCGAGAACACCGGGCCGCAGCTGGACGTCCGCACGGACCCGCCCAATGGGCCACAGGAGGGGCGCACCGCGGTGCTGCGGATCGTGCCAAGCAAGGCGGCGGCGTCACTGACCGCGACGCTCGGCGATCAGCCGCTGCGCGTGCAAGCGAGCGACGACGGGTCATTCTGGGCGCTCGTCGGCGTGCCACCCGACCCGCCCTCCAGCAGGCTCGCCCTGGCGATTCAGGCAGACGACCGCCTGGGCAACACCAGCACGCTCGAGCGGGAGCTGGCCGTCGCCCACACCGACTTCGCCGAGGACAACCTGGAGCTGGAGCCGGGGATGGCGGCGCTGCTGACCCCGCGCACGCTCGATGCCGAGAGTGCGCGCTTGCGTCCGGTCTACGCGGCGGACGGTGGGCCACCCCGCTGGAGCGGCCCTTTCCGGCTGCCGGTCAGCGGGGACATCACCACCGAGTTCGGGACGCACCGCTCCTACGAATACCACCCGGGCACCGACTTCGCCGCCGCCAGCGGCACGCCGGTCGCGGCGCCGGCGCCCGGTGTCGTCACCTTCGAGGGCCAGACGCAGCTCCATGGCAACACGCTCATCCTGGACCACGGCGGCGGCGTGTTCACCACCTACGCCCATCTCCAGAGGTTCGAGGTCGAGCCGGGCCAGTCGGTCAAGACGGGCGACGTCATCGCTCGCGTGGGAAGCACTGGGCTGTCCACGGGCCCACATCTCCACTGGGAGCTGTGGGTCGGTGGGGCGGACGTCGACCCCGTCCAGTGGACCGAACGGCAGTTTCCTTAGCAGGTCAGCCCTTGCTGCCTGTGCTACCGTCCTAAGCAGGTGGTCACCCCCGACGATCTCAAGGCAACACTTCGGGCTCGTGGCCTGCGCATGACGCCGCAGCGCCAGCTCATCCTGGAGGCCGTCGCGTCGATGGCAGGCCACATCACCGCTGACCGTGTGCACCAGGTGGTCGTCCGGCAATTCCCGGACGTGAACATCACCACCGTGTACCGGACGCTCGACACTCTGGACGAGCTGGGGCTCGTGACCCACACGCACTTCGACGACGGCGTCGCCTACTACCACCTGGCCAGCGAGCCGGCCCACCAGCACATGCTGTGCGTGCGCTGCCGGTCCGAGACTCAGCTGGACATGGCGGTCCTGGAGCCGCTGGGCGACGAGCTGCGTCGGCGCTACGGCTTCGAGGCGGCGCTGGGACACGCGGCGATAGTTGGTGTCTGCCGCGACTGCCGCGAGGACGACCCGCCAGCCGAGTAGGGCTCGGTCACGGTGTCCACTTCGTGGCCGCCTAGGACGACGGGGCGCAGCCGTCCCCGCGCGCGCTACCTCTTCTTCCGCTTCTTGTGCGGCTTCCGTGTTTCCCGGAGGGACTCCACCCCCGCGATCAGCAGGTCGATGCCCAGCTTCCGGGTCCGCTCCGGATCCACCCGGCTCAGCATGGCGCCGCCTGCTTTCAGCACCCGCGGGAACTCGCCCGGCGGCAGCTCGGCAAGGTGGATGCGAATCCGGCGTGCCGCGTCCGGGTCCGATTGCGGCGCCCAGATGGATGGCAGCAGGGCTGGTCCCAGGGACAGCAGCATCAGCTGCCGCGTGATGTCGGCGGATAGCTCCATCCCGAAGCCGGCCCGTTCGAGGATCGCGAGAAGGGCCTCGGTGGCGCGATCAGCCTGCTGGGAGAGGAAAGGCCGACCGGCCACCAGCTGCGGACAGACGGGATGGGCCAGCGCCACGCGGTGGACGGCGTGCAGGACCTGGCGCAGCTGATCGGTCCAGTCGGCGGCCGGGTCCACGGACAGCACCAGCTCGGCCATGATGGCGTCAGTCATCCGGGCCAGGAGATCGTCCTTGTCCCGGACGTGGCGGTACAGGGACATGGGCGTGACGTGGAGGTCGGCGGCGAGCCGCCGAAAGGAGACGGCGGCCAGGCCCTCGCGATCGGCCACCTCGATGGCGAGTCGGACGACCGTGTCCGTGTTGAGAAGAGCCCGGGGACCCGTCGCCGGCGCCGCGGGCGTGGGACTGTCAGGCCCATGGGGGTTCGGATCCACGGCGGCGTACTTCCTCCGGCTCCGGACGAGTCTACCCGCGGCGCGGCGCGCTAAGCGCGTAGCGCGAACAAAGGCAAGAACCTAAGCAGGTGGAGCTCAGATGACCAGAAGCGAGCAAGACTTGAGACCACCTGCTTAGGTGCAGCTGCTGGTTGGTCGCCGAGTCCAGGTGGTGGTCTGAGGGATGGTGGCGCCGTAGACCCACGAGCCCGCCCGGGTGCGGACGCCGTCCACGTCCACCCAGAACTCGATGTGGCTGCCCGCCTTCGCCGGCGACACGTCGACGTTCTCGACATCCCAGACCGGGTACGTGATCCCGTTGTCCACAACGAGGCGGCGGGTCGCCGTCCGGATCGGGGCCGGAGCGCCGCCGTCGACAGCGGCCAGCAGCGTGACCGTGGGCGTCCAGCGGCACGGCACCGTCTGGCGCGTGTCCGGCAGCAGCAGGACCGCGCTGACGTTGGCGGTGCCCGCGCTGGCGATGGGGGCGCCATCTTTGGGCCACACCACCTGGATGGGGGCGTCCACCGCCGTCGGCGCCGGCGCGACGTGCTCGACGAGCAGGATCGGGTCGCCGCCCACGAGGTACGCCGACGGGTCTCTCGGGTCCGAGTTGTTGCCCGAGGGTCGCAGCTCGACTGTGTACTGGCCGTTCTGGGCGACGAGCTCGCCCACTATGGCGCCCACTTTGTCCACCACCGCGGCGCTCCGCGCCGCCGCCGGTACGTGGGCGGTGGCCGTCTTGCCGGTGCCGTTCCACACGACGCTGACCCGCTCGTCGCCGCGCTCCAGCGTGACCCGGTTCACCGCTGCCGGCCAGCTCCACTGCGTTCGCCCGGCGTTGTTCCGCAGCAGCGCCTCCACCTGGCCGTCGGTCGGCGGCTCGGCCGCGCCCTCCCACGTGTAGACGGCCGTCGTCGGCGCGCTGAAGTAGCGCGCCGCCACCCCGTACGCGGCGTAGGCGGGGCGCGTGGAGCCGTCGTTGCGGACCAGGCCGTACAGCTCGCCCGGGCCCTCCGGCGCCTCGTCCACCATCTTGTACACGCTCATCCGGTCGGCATGGGCAGCCCGCGCCAGCGCGAACGCCTGGATCACGTAGGCCGCCTGCTCGTCCAACGTGGCGTGGAGCGTCTTGTCGATCTTGCCTTTGGTGAGCGGATCGTCGTAGGGCACCACGTTCGACTCGCCAACCCATACGGGCCGGCGGAGCCCGTGCGAGGACAGGATGTCCCGGTAGGTGAGGATCGCGGCGTACACGTTGAGCGGATTGGAGTACTGGTGAACGGTGACGACGTCGAAGTAGTCGTTGTGGGCCGCGGCCGTGGGGTCCTGACGCGCCAGAACCAGCAGGCGCTCGAGGTAAGGAGCCCGGTTGTCCATGTGGTCGAACCAGTACGTCAGCCCGCCGAGCGCCAGCCGCGCGTGCGGGTTCGCCTTCTTCACCGCCAGGTACGCCACCTTGAGCAGCTGGTAGTAGTCCTCCACGCCGCCGTCCCAGGTGTAGCGGAGTGTGGCCGAGTACAGGTCAGGCTCGTTCCACACGACCCAGGTGTCGATCTTGTCGCGGTAGCGCAGGGCCAGCTTGTACATGAACTGGCCCCAGTAGTTGTGCGGGTCGTCGAACGCCAGGTAGAGGTTGGCCGGAACGTTGGTCGGCCTAGCGGCTTGCGGCGTGCTCGTCGCCCATTGGGGCGTATACGTGGCCACGCCGACGACGTCCATGCCGCGGGCCACCTCGGCGTTCACCTGGTCGTCGGTGAAGTACGCGGTGGCCCAGCTGTTCGGGCCATCCTTCTGGATGAGCGACCAGGGGAAGACCAGGCGCTCCCACTGGACGCCGGCTCGGGCAGCCAGGTCCGGCCTGTAGAGGGCCTGCACGGCGCCGAAGAACGGCTCCTTTGGCGGGTCGGCCGCCGGAGCGGGCGCCAGGGCAGCGGAGGCTTGGTCCAGCCCGGGAGGCGGCGCCGGCAGCGGGCGGGCGAGCGCCGGAGCAAACGTGGTGGCGACGAGGATGAGGCAGAAGAGCACGCTGGTGGACGGGTGTGGGGGACGGCGCACGTCGCGGCAGTGTAGCCCAGGGGTATCCGCTCAGGGCGAATCGCCCCGAGCCGCGGGCCACGCCCCCTGTGGCTTCGATGCCCGGCGCTGGCCGTCGCGAGTAGCCTAAGAACAGACAGGCACGCACGGCCGCGTACGCGGCGGAGGAGACGCATGACCGACCAACCCTGGACAGTGGGGCGCTCAAAGTGGGACCTCGACACGCCATCGCTCATGGTGGACCTGGACGTCCTCGATCGCAACGTGGCGCGCATGGCGACGACGTTCAAGCAGGCAGGTGTTGGTTGGCGGCCGCACACCAAGGGGATCAAGGTGCCCGCGCTGGCGCACAAGCTGCTGCGGGCGGGCGCCTTCGGCATCACCTGCGCCAAGCTGGGCGAAGCCGAAGTCATGGCCGCGGCCGGCGTCGGCGACATCCTGATCGCCAACCAGGTCGTCGGCGGGCCGAAGATCGCCCGCCTGGTCAACCTCATCCCTTGGGCTGACGTCATCGTGGCCGTGGACGACGAGAGCAACGTGGGCGAGCTGGAGCGGGCGGCGGCGGACAAAGGGGTGCGGCCGCGCATCGTCGTCGAGGTGAATACGGGCATGAACCGCGCAGGCGTTGAGCCTGGCCAGGCCACCGTGGCGCTGGCCCGCTGCGTCGACGCCTGCGAGCACCTCCGCTTCGTCGGCGTCATGGGCTGGGAGGGCCACTCGGTCACCGTGGGCGACGCCGCCGAGAAGCGGGCTATCGTCCAGCGGGCGGTCGGCCAGCTCGTCGACAGCGCGGAGCGCTGCCGCGACGCGGGCCTGCCGGTCGCTATCGTCTCGTGCGGTGGAACCGGCGACTACGCCACGGCCTCGGGGATACCGGGCGTGACGGAGGTCCAGGCCGGAGGCGGCATCTTCTGCGACGTCCACTACCGCGAGCACATGCACGTCGACCACGAGTACGCGTCGACCGTCCTGGCCACAGTCACCAGCCGTCCAACGGCGACGCGGATCATCTGCGACACCGGGAAGAAGACGATGAGCACCGACGCCGCCGCGCCCAAGCCGCTCATCGACGGGACAGTGCAGGCGCTGTCATTCTCCGCCGAGCACGCGCGGATCGACGTGGCGGAGCCGAGCGCGCTGCGCGTGGGGGACAAGATCGAGTTCGTCGTCGGCTACACGGACACGACCACCATGCTGCACGACGAGCTGTTCGGCGTCCGCGACGGGCGGGTGGAGACGGTGTGGCCAATTCTCGGGCGGGGCAAGCTCCGCTAGAACCACTGAGAGTCCCAGCAAGATCGCGGGCGACAGCCGGGTAGACCGCGTGGGTAACCTCAAACCCTGCGTTCGACACTATTGCGCGGATCACGCGTGGACTACACAACCTGGAGCGACAGTCAGTTGGTCGGGGGGGCGCGGCGCGGCACACGGGCCGCCTTCGCCGAACTCGTGCTGCGCCATCGCCCGCTGCTGGTCGCCCTCTGCCGCCGGATGCTTGGAGACACAGGACTGGCCGAGGACGCCACCCAGGAGGCGGTGCTGCTCGCCCTCACGCACTTGGACCGCCTGCGTCGGTCCGGGCGCTTCGGTCCCTGGCTGGGCGGCATCGGCCTGCACGTCTGCCGGGCCTGGTTACGCTACCGGGCGCGGGACGCCTGGTCGCTCGAGGCGCTCCTTGGCGGTCGGGTCCTGCCCGAGCCACGGGACAAACAGCTCGCGCCGGAGGCGGCTGCCGAGGAGGCCGACCTGGCGCTGACGGTGCAGCTCGCCGTGGCCGAGCTCCCGGCCGGCCAGCGCGCCGCGGTAGCGCTGTTCTACCTCGACGGCCTGACCCACGCCGAGGTGGCCGCCACGCTGGGGGTCGAGACGGGAGCGGTCAAGGCTCGCCTGCACAAGGCCCGCCGCACTCTGCGGCGGAGCCTGCGGACAGCTTGGAAGGAGGAAGGCATGATGACCGAGACAGTGGCCCGGTCTGAGTTCGTGGACGTGCACCTGGACGATGTGGTGCGGGTGCCGGTGGCCGAGCCACCGGGCGAGCGCAGCGTGCTGCTGCTGGCCGAGACGAACGGGGAGCGCCTGCTACCGATCTGGGTCGGCGCCTTCGAGGGCGACGCGGCCGCCATTCTGCTGGTCGGGGGCCAAACGCAAAGGCCCCTGACGTTCCCGTTCGCGGCCCGCCTGCTGGCGGCGGCCGGCGCCAGCGTGCGGGAGGTCCGCGTGAACCGCCTGGTCGAGGAGACTTTCTACGCCGAGGTGACGGTCGAGAGTCCGGGCGGCACACGGACCATCGACGCGCGGCCCAGTGACGCGATCGCGCTGGCGCTGACCGCCAACGCACCGATCCGCGTAGCACAGACGGTCCTGACGGAAGCGGGGCACACCCGGGCAGAGCTCGCCGAGACGCGGCCCGAGGGCGCCCGCAGCGCCCGCCAGGCCACGGACGCAATTCGGACTCTTCTTCACCAAGCAACGTTCTCGACGAGCCAGCTTCGGACGCTCTTCTAGGTACCGCTAGTCCGTCAACGTGAGGGGACGCAAGACGAGGCCCGGAGCACCAGAAGCTGCGCCATGCCGACGGTCGGACGGTGATTGTGCCCATGCACCGCGAACTCGCGGTGGGCGCGCTGCGCTCGATCTTGCGGCAGGCCGGCCTCAGCTCCGAGCAGTTTCACGAGCTCCTATGAGCCTCGCGCAGGCGCTGAGTCAGCCGATCGGCGTGCCGCTGCGCGGCGGCGCGCGGCAGGCGGGCACCGAGGCGCAGCTGATCGAGCTGGGGCTGCATGGCCGATCGGTCCGCGCGTTTAGGTCTAGGCGAGATCGTCGAGGACCGAACGCACGTAGGCAGCGCTGCGGCCATCTCCGGTGAGCTGGTCGCCCTCGCGCATGCCCTCCACCGCCAGATAGCCGGTGTAGCCCGCGTCGAGCATGGCCGCGATGGCGAACCGGTAGTCGATCTCGCCCTCGGCTAACGGCACCCGCGAGAAGAACGCTCGGTGGAGCTCGGGGATGTGGAAGCGGCGCAGATTCTTGCAGTGCCAGTACTTGGCGCGCGGCGCCAGGGCGACGATGGCCGCTTCCGGGGTCTCCTCCGGAAACTCGTACTGCCAGAAGACGTTGCCGAGGTCGGGGTTGGCGCCCACGTTCGCCAGCCCGACGAGATCGAGCAGGTGCAGGGTGACGGCCGAGTTGTCGGCGATAGACCCCTGGTGGACTTCGATGGAGATGTCGAGGCCGAGGTCGGCGGCGAGCTGGCCGGCCTGGCGCAGACGCGCCGCCGTCGCCTCGAAATCGGCTTCAGACGCGGTGCGGCTGGCGCCCTGGGAGACGGTCTCGCCCTGCCGCCCCTCGCCGGGGCCGCCGGGATGAGTCGCTGGGGATACCATGGCGGTGTTGACGACGCTGGCCCCCACCAGGGCGGCGAAGCGAATCGCCTTGTCGAGCTTGTCGCGGGCGGCCGGCCCGGCCGTCGGGTGGGCGATGGGGCCGCCACCGCGGACGCAGACGATGGGAAGACCCGCCCCTGCCACCTCTTTGGCGAGCTCGCGGGCGCTGCCATCGTCGCTGATCTCTGGCCCGGCGGCCGGCACTTCCAGGCCCTCGAAGCCGAGCTTCTTGACAAGTGCCAGGTACCGACCCCGATGCTCGCGAAACGGCATCTCACCGAAGGCGTCGCGCTGGCTGGGGTAGAAGACACCGCGACGCAGGGCGTAACAGAGTTTCATGCGTCTCCCATAGTATGACGACCATGCCCCAGCGTGACCTGCGTACCCTGCCGAAGGCGCACCTGCACCTCCACCTCGAGGGGGCGATGCGGCCCGAGACGCTCCGGGAATTGGCCGAGACGCACCACGTCGAGGTCCCGGGGGTCCGCGGCTACGGCAGCTTCGCCGCCTTTGCCGGCATGTACCTGGCGGCATGTAAGGTGCTGCGCCGCCCCGAGGATCTTGGCCGACTGGTGCGCGAGGTGGCCGAGGACGGCCAGGCGGCCGGGGCGACGTGGATCGAGGTGGCGCTGTACCTGCCGCGGCACCGGGCCCGGCTCGGGCCAGAAGAGGCGGTGCTCGAGATCGCCCGGGCAGCGGCGGAGCGGGCCGCTGCCGAGACGGGCGTTGGCGTCGGCCTCATGGTGACGGCTGACCGGACGGTGTCGCCGGACGACGCCGTCCGCCAGGCGCACGTCGCGGCCGGCTACGTCGGCCGGGGGGTGGTGGCGTTCGGTCTGGCGAACGACGAGGCGCGCTTCCCACCGGAGCCGTTCGCGCCAGCGTTCGCCATCGCCCGCGCGGCGGGGCTCATCAGCGCCCCGCACGCTGGCGAGCTAGCCGGGCCGGCGAGCGTGCGCGGCGCGTTGGACGCGCTCGGCGCCCAGCGGATCCAGCACGGCGTGCGCGCTGCGGAGGACCCGGCGCTCGTGCGCGAGATCAGCGAGCGGGGCGTCACCCTTGACATGTGCCCGACGAGCAACGTGCTGCTGTCCGTCGTGCCGAGCCTGGCAGAGCACCCGCTGCCGAGCTTCCTCGCCGCCGGGGTGCGAGTGAGCCTGAACAGCGACGACCCGCTATTCTTCGGCGCGGGGCTGGTCGCCGAATACGAGCTGTGCCGCACGGCGTTCGGCCTCTCGGACGAGGTGTTGGCCGGGATCGCCCGCGCGTCTATCGAGGGCAGCGGCGCGCCGGCCTCGTTGAAGAGGACGAGCCTGAAAGGTATCGACGCCTGGCTGAGCCAGGGGTAGGAAGGGACAGGGACAGGGACAGATATGCCGCAGCGCGTCAACCGGGCCATCGAGCTTCTCGAGGCAGGCCAGCCGATCTACTACGAGACGGTCGAGGAGCGGAGCTACGAGGCCGGCCGGGCCGCCGCCGGAACGTGGGCCGATTATGTCACGTGCGAGATGGAGCACGGGGCGTTCGACGTGGCCGGCCTGCACGCGTTCATGCGCGGGCTGGTGGATGGCGGCCCCACGCGCAGCGGCCACCGCACGCCGGCCGTGATCGTGACCCTCCCGGCCGAGGGCACAGACGAGGCGGCCATGCGCGCCAACTCGTGGATGATCAAGCAGGTGCTCGCGGCCGGCGTCCACGGCATCCTGCTGTGCCACGCCGAGTCGCCGGCGGCGGTCAAGGTGTTCGTTGAGGCGACCCGCTACCCGTTCACCACGGTGGCTGTCGGCGAGGGCCTGGACGTTGGCCGACGCGGCAGCGGCGGGCAGAAGCACGCGGCCGCCGTGTGGGGTCTGGAGGTCGGGGAGTACCTGCAGCGGGCCGACCCGTGGCCGCTCAACCCACGGGGCGAGCTGCTGCTGGGGTTGAAGATCGAGAACGTCCGCGCCCTGGCCAACGTGGAGGCGTCCACCGCGGTGCCGGGAATCGCCTTTGCCGAGTGGGGCCCTGGCGACATGGGCATGTCGATGGGCTACCCGGACCGGCACGACGAGCCGTACCCGAACGACATGCTGGCAGCCCGCGCCCGCGTGCTGGCCGCGTGCCAGGCGGCGAACATCGCGTTTCTGAACCAGGTGTCGCCGTCAGACGTCGTGGAGCGCCTGGCCGAAGGCGTCAAGATCGGCGCCGGCCTCCGGGCGCGGGAGGCAGCCGAGATCGGCCGCAAGCACACCGGCCGATCTCTTCCCTGGTAGACGCGACGAGCTAGGCGCGGGTCGCGGCGGGCCGCCGGGCGGGGCGGCGGACGCGCCACACGGGGCGCCGGATGCGCCGGGCGACTGGCGCCGGTGCGCGGGCCGGCGCCTCGGCGCGGTTGGCCGATGGCGCCCGCTCGGCGCGTGGCTGGGACGCCGGCGGCGTCCCAGCCGTCCCGCCCCACGGCTCGCGCGGCAGCTTGCGCCCGAGCATGCGCTCGATCTGGCGCCACTTGTCGCCATCCTCCGGGGTGACGAAGGTGATGGCCTCGCCAGGCGCCCCCATCCGACCCGTGCGCCCAGCGCGGTGGGTGAACCACTCGGCCGACTCGGGCAGCTCGTAGTTGATCACCTGCTCGATGCCCTTGACGTCGATGCCGCGGGCGGCGACGTTCGTCGCCAGCAGGATCGGCATGGTGCCGGAGCGGAAGTCGGCCATGACGCGCTCGCGAGCGTTCTGGCTCAGGTTGCCCTGGAGCGCGGCAACCGGGTATCCCAGGTCGCCCAGCTGGCGGGCCAGCTTCTTGACGCCGTGCTTGGTGCGCCCGAACACCAGGACCGGCGCGTCACCGCGGCGATCCAGCAAGGTCCGCAGCGCGCCGAGCTTGGCGCTCGGGTCGACGTCGTAGACGACGTGCTCGATAGCCGGCGGCGCGTCCGCCAGACCGTCGACCCGGACGGTGACCGGATCGTGCAGGTAGCGCGCGGCGGTGGTGGCCACCCACTCGGGCATCGTCGCCGAGAAGAGCGCCGTCTGGCGCTCGCGGGACGCGAAGCTGAAGATGCGCTCGACGTCCGGCGCGAAGCCGCGGTCGAGCATCTCGTCGCCCTCGTCGAGGATGAACATCCGCAGCTGCCGCAGCGACAGGGACTCCTGCCGCAGATGGTCGAGGGTTCGCCCCGGTGTGCCGACGATGATGTGGGCGCCGGCCCGCAGCGCCTGGCGCTCGGGCACCAGCGACCGTCCGCCATAGAGCTGGGCGACGCGCAGACGACGGGCCGCCGCCAGCTGGCCGAGCACCTGGGCCACCTGGATGGCGAGCTCGCGGGTGGGCACCAGGACCAGCGCCTGGACGACGCGCACGCTGGGGTCGCACCGCTGAACGATGGGTAGTCCGAAGGCCAGAGTCTTGCCTGAGCCGGTGCGGGCTTGTCCCATGAGGTCGCGCCCGGCGAGGAGCGCCGGGATGGCCTGGGCTTGGATGGGCGTGGGCTGGGTGAAGCCCATCGCCTGAATGGCGGCCTGCAAGGCAGGCTGCAAAGGAAGATCGGCAAACGTGACAGTCGCCGAGACTGATTGATTCACGGACATAACCGCGCTGACTCCTTGGCCAGAAAAGGTGGCACGAGTAGGTCAGCGTGGCGCTCAACGAGGAGCGCTGGAGAGAAAACCGTCACGGCCGCGAGACGCGGCCGGGGCCAAAACCCGTCCGCCAAGGCGGGGTCGCCGATCCGTAAGTGCTCCCGAGTGTATAACACACCGGCGGCCCACCCCGCCCTGTTCGGCGGCTCGTCGCTCTCCGGGAGGTCAGTCGGCCTTCTGCTCGTGGTACTCCGAGATGTCCTGGTAGACGTCGTCCGGGAAGCGGAGCTCCCGGTAGAGGTTGCAGGTGTCCGGGTCGTCCGGCGTCGGGCAGATAGGGAAGTCCTGCTGCTTCTGCCACTCCAGGATGCGCTCCCGGCGTGGCGGGTTGTAGTCGCGACCCTGGACCTGCTCGTACAGGCCGCGCGCCTGCGCCTCGCTGAAGCCCGCGCTCTTCTGGAGCCAGGCGACGACCTCCTCCTCGTCCATGAAGTGGCGAGCCACCATGGCGAACACGAGCTGGCCGTAGTGGCCGATGTCCTGCCCGGCGTTGAGCGCGTCGAGCAGGTGCGCCATCATGCCGCTCTGCCGCAGCGCGTCCTCTCCCTCAGTCGACTTGTTGCGCGTCTTGGCGCTGGTGTCTTTGCGAGCCATGCCCAGCATGATGCAAGATAGATGCCCGGCAGAACAAACGTTCTGGCGGCCTCAGTCGAAGCGGAACACCTCCTCCAAAGGGACCGTCCTGGGGGTGTGGTCGTCGTTGTAGACCATGTAGGGCTCCATCATGCGCCACCAACGCTGCACGACGGGGTTGTCCCTCTGGAGCGCCAGTCGGCCCGGGTCGTCGCACTCGAGGCTGGCGAACAGCGTCAGCTCGTGGCGAAAGATGCTGTAGTCGCGGATGCCGTACTCCCGCAGCGTCGCCAGCATCTCCGGCCAGATCTCGTCGTGCTTCTGCTGGTAGACCGCTTCGCAGCCCGGCTTCAGCTCCATCATGAACGCCACACGCGCCATGCGACTGCCCTCCTCTCCCGGCTTCCGGCTCCTGACTGTCACCTTCCACACTCGGCTCTCGTCCGGGTGGCCGGCGCTGGGACGCGGCCGCCCGCGGTCACGGCAAGGATAGGCTAGTACTGTCCCGCCAGTGAAGCTGGGCGCGGGCGGTGCGCCGGGCTGGCGCGCTCCGGTACCCTGGGTGAACAACACGTCGTGCCGACTGGCTGAGTACCGGTTACCGACGTGGGAAAGGCAGACGACCCATGGCCATCGCTGCACCGTCACCAGGACTACGGACTCAGGCGCGACGTCCGATCACCTCTGCGGCGGAGCTGCGCCAGCTCATGGGCCCACCGCACGAGCGCGCTGTCCGAAAGCAGCTGGCGGCGCTCGATCGCCACTGCCGCGCGTTTCTGGCGCGCTCGCCGATGCTGTTCCTGGGAACGTCGGGGGCCGATGGCCGGTGTGACGTCTCGCCCAAGGGGGACGGCCCGGGCTTCGTGCTGGTGCTGGACGATGCGACGCTGGTGATTCCGGACCGGCCTGGAAACCGCCGCCTGGATTCCCTCGACAACATCCTGGCGAACCCCCACGTGGGGCTGCTGTACGTCATCCCGGGCATGGACGAGACGCTGAGGGTCAACGGCACGGCCCAGATCATCCAGGACGAGGACCTCCTGAGCCAGATGGCCGTGGGCGACCGCTGTCCGCAGCTGGGGATCCTGGTCCACGTCGAGGAGTGCTACCTGCATTGTGCGCGCTCGTTCCTGCGCGCCAAGCTGTGGGACCCGTCCTGCCACATGCCGCGCTCCGAGATGCCGACGTTGTCGCGCATGATCGAGGACCAGACGCGCCCGCTGGACCGGGACGCCGCTGGACACGAGCGAGCAATCGCCGCCAGCGACGTCAGGACCGCTGAGGCGTACCGCTGCCTCTACTAAGCGTGGGGCTGAGGGCGGCCCGGGTCCTCCCGCTCGCGCTGCTCGTTGCCAGCGCGACGCTTGGCACGCCGGCCGCGGCGCAGTCGGCCCCGCCAACGCCAACAGCCACGGCGGCGGCGACCGCCACCCCGACCGACCCTTTCCGCGACCGCGAAGACCGCATGGCGGTGCTCGTCGGTCGCGCCCGCGCGGCCAACGGACTGCTGCCGCTGGCCCGCAGCCCGGAGCTGGACCGCGCCGCGCTCGACCACGCCCAGGATATGGCGGCTCAGGGGTACATGGAACACGAGGCGCCAGATGGCTCCACGCCAGGGTCGCGGGCGCGCCGCCAGGGCTACGGCGCGCCGCCCGGGTCCGGTTGGATGGCCATCGAGACCATCTCGGCCATCTCGGATGCGCCCGAAGGAGCCCTCGGCTGGTGGTTGGGCGACGGCGTCCACCGGCGCGTCGTCCTGCGCGCCACCTGGCGCGAGCTGGGCATCGCCTACGTTGCGGGCGGTCCCTACGGCCGCTTCTGGGTGGCGCTCTTCGGCTGCCGGCCCAACGTGCTGCCGCCCGTGCTCCTCGATGGCGTCCTGTCCATTCCGGATGAGACGTGCGACCACGCCGACGGCGTATTCGGCGCTGTTCAGTCCATCAGAGTGGGGGACAAGGGTGACACCGCCAGGGCCGCCGGGTGGGAGGCGTACGCGCCGCAGCGGCCGTGGCCGGCCGGCCGGCCGGCCACCATCCTCTACCAGGACGCCGGTGGCCACCAGCTGGAAGCGCGCGCCGCCGACCCCACCGGCGCGGCGGCCGAGCCGGCCGGGAACTGATAACCGATAACCGACAACCGATAGAGGAGCGCCCGTGAAGATCACCCAGGTCGAGCCCATCCTGGTCGACCGCTTCCTGTTCGTGCAGGTCCACACCGACGCCGGCCTCGTTGGCCTCGGCGAGGCCGGGACGTGGGGCTTCCTCGAGGCCGCCGAGAGCGTGGTCCGCAAGTTCGCCCTGTCGCTGGTGGGGCAGGACCCGCTGCGCATCGAGCACCACTGGCAGTCGCTGTACCGGTCCACGCACTTCCGCGGCGCCGCCATCATGGGCGCCCTGAGCGCCATCGACATCGCCCTGTGGGACATCGCCGGCAAGCACTTCGGCGTGCCGGTCTACCAGCTGCTGGGCGGCAGGACCCGGGACCGCGCCCGCGTCTACTACCACGTCTTCGGCGAGACGACCGAGGAGCTCGTCCGCGGCTGCGTCGCCGCCAAGGCCCGCGGCTTCACCGCTGTCGGCCACCTGTCGCCGTTCGGCGACGAGCCGCGCGAGCGCCCGTACTTCAAGACCCACGCCGCGAAGATGGCCGAGGCCATCGACGCCGTGCGCCAGTTCCGGGCCGCGGTCGGCGACGAGGTCGATCTGTGCATCGAGATCCACCGCCGGCTGAGCCCCGCCGAGGCGATCGTGCTGGCGCGCGGCATCGAGCCCTACCACCCGCTGTTCTACGAGGACCCCATTCTGCCTGACAACTTCGACGCCATGGCGTTAGTGGCCGAGAACATCCAGATCCCGATCGCCACCGGTGAACGCCTCCACACGATCTTCGAGTTCGAGATGCTGCTCCGGCGCGGCGCCGTCCAGTACGTCCGTCCGGACGTGTGCATGTGCGGCGGGATTACGGGCGCCAAGAAGATCGCGGCGCTGGCGGAGGCGCACCACGTGGGTGTCGTGCCCCACAACCCGCTTGGCCCGGTCAGCACCGCGGCGTGCATCCAGCTAGCGGCGTGCATCCCGAACTTCACCATCCAGGAGTACCCGATTGGGGAGGACCAGCCGCCCAAGAGCGAGATCGTGACCAAGCCGCTGGAGTACGACGGCGAGGGGTTCCTGGTCATTCCGGACGCCCCTGGCATCGCCGTGGAGCTGGCCGCCGACGCCGCCCAGCGCCACCCCTACGCCATCCGCCTGCTGCCGACCCGCCTCCACCGCGACGGCTCCGTCATCGACCAATAAGGCTGAGCGATGGGTTGCTACGCCAAGCCTTCTCGCTGGAGCATCTCGAGCGCGTCGCTGAAGGCGCCGACGGTGTGCTCGATCTCGCTGTCGCCGTGGGCCACCGACGTGAACCCGCCCGACCGCATCAGGTCGACACCGCCCAGCAGCATGGCCTTCCGCAGCGTGTTGACCGCCCCGCGGCCAGCCATCAGCCGCTGCACGTCGGTCGTCCGTACCGCCTCCTCCATGCCCTCGCCCAGGAGAATCTGGAACACCGAGCTCTCGCCCAGGATGGCGCCCGCCACGCCGCGGCGCTCCAGCGCATCCCGCAGACCGGCACGCAGCTGCTCGCCCGTGCGGTCGGCGTGCTCGGTGGCCCATCCCTCGTCCACGATCCGCAGGCACGTCAACCCAGCGGCCGCCGACAGCGGGTTGGCGTTGAACGTGCCTTGCTGGAGCACGCGCTCGAACCGGTCCTTGTGGAGCTCACCCTTGAAGGTCTGCACGTCCAGGATGTCGCGCCGCCCGACGACGGCCCCGCCCGGCAGGCCGCCGGCCACGATCTTGGCCAGCGTCGTCACGTCCGGCGTCACGTCGTAGCGCTTCTGGGCGCCGCCGGTGGCGTAGCGGAAGCCGCTGATCACCTCGTCGAAGATGAGCACCACCCCGCGCTGCCGGGTCAGGGTGCGCAGCTCTTTCAGGAACTGGACGTCCGTCGGGATGATGCTGTTGGACCCGCCGGCCGGCTCGACGATCACGGCGGCCACCTGGTCGGCGTGGGCGTCGAGCTGCTGCTGCACCGAGTCGATGCTGTTCGGGTACGCCACCAGCATGGAGGCCGCCACTGCGCTCGGGATGCCCGTGGACGTTGGCGTATCGAAAGGCGGCTGGTAGCCGGCCATGGCGTAGTCGTGCCAGCCGTGGAAGTGGCCGGCGAAGCGGATCACCAGCTCGCGCCCGGTGAACGCTCGGGCGTCGCGGATGGCCAGCATGGTGGCCTCGGTGCCGCTCATCGTGAAGCGCACCCACTCCGCGCTCGGGATCATGGCCACGATCTGCTCCGCCCACTCCACCTCCAGCTCGTGGCAGGCGCCGTAGTGGGTACCCCTGGCGAGCTGCGCGGCCACCGCGTCCTTGACCCGGCCGTCGTTGTGGCCGAGAAGGAGCGAGCCGTGGCCCATCCAGTGGTCCAGCAGCTCGTTGCCGTCCACGTCCCATTTGCGCGCGCCTTGCGCCCGCTCCACGTAGATCGGGAACGGGGCAAAGTTGCGGCTGTCGTGGGTGATGCCGCCGGCTATCGCTTGCCGCGAGCGCTCGTACAGCGCGGCCGAGCGGGGGAACTTCTGCCGAAAGGCGTCGTCCACCTTCAGGCGCTGGGCTGGGACGGTCATGCGGTGCGCTCTTTCTCCCCCTGGGGGCTGACGAGCTGGAGCAGCTCGCGTGCGTGTAGCTCGTTGTCGGCCACTGTCAGTATCTCGGGGCCGTCGCGCGTCACCGCTACGGTGTGCTCGAAGTGGGCGCTGAGGCTGCCGTCGACAGTCACCGCGGTCCAGCCGTCGTCCAACATGCGGACCGCCGCGGACCCGAGGTTCACCTGCGGCTCGATCGCCAGGCACATGCCTTCGCGCAGGATGGGGCCGCGGCCGGCCGGGCCGTGGTGCGGCACCTGGGGCGCCTCGTGCATGTTGCGGCCGACGCCGTGGCCGACGAAGTCGCGCACCACCGCCATGCCGTGGAGACCGACGTAGTCCTCGATGGCAGCGCCGATGTCGCTCAGGCGCTGGCCCGGTCGGGCGCGGCTGATGCCCCGGAACAGCGCCTCCTCGGTGACGCGGACGAGCTGCCGAGTTGCCGCCGGCAGCGCTTCCGTCCCGCCCACCCCGAAGCAGCCGGTGCGGTCGCCCACGTAGCCGCGGTACCGGGCCGCGACGTCGCACTTGACCAGGTCACCGCGCTTCAGCTTCCGCCTTCCCGGGATGCCGTGGACGACCTCGTCGTTCACCGACACGCAGATGTGGCCCGGGTAGCCGAAGTAGCCCAGCGCCGTCGACTCGGCCCCGACCGCGGCGAACATGCGGGCCGCTATGTCGTCAAGGTCCTGCGTGGTCATACCCGGCTGCGCCTGCTGCTCCAGAGCGTGCACCACGTCCGCCACGACCTTCCCAGCCTCTCGCATCATGGCGATCTCGCGGGCGGACTTGAGAATGATGGTGTTGTCGGCCGTCGGCTTCAGGTGCATGGGTGGCTGGTCTCTCCTGACCGCGCGGGCGGCGTGGCGCTCGACGGTGGCATCGCGTCCTTTATAACAGAGTCGTCTTGCCGCACCTGCTTGGGCTGACGGGCAACATCGCGTGCGGCAAGAGCACCGTTGGGCGGCTCCTCGCCGAGCGGTACGGCGCCGATTACGTGGACGCGGATGCCGTCGTCCACACGCTCTACGCCGCTGGCACACCGGAGACGGCCGCCATCGCCGCCACCTTTGGCGCGGATCTGCTGCGGCCGGACGGGACGGTCGACCGCCGGCTGCTCGGCGACCGGGTGCTGGCTGACCCGGACGCGCGCCAGCGCCTCGAGAGACTGCTGGCGCCCGCCATCGGGCGCGCGCTGACCGAGCGGCTGGACGCGAGCGCCGCGGCCGTCGTCGTGCTCGACGCCATCCGACTGATCGAGTCCGGGCTCGCCGACCGCTGCCAGGCGGTGTGGGTGGTGGTGTGCGACGACGCCGAGCAGGAGCGCCGCCTGGTGGCAACGCGCGGCTTGACCGTGGCGCAAGCGCGGCTGCGGATCGACGCCCAGGGCTCGCAGCAGGAGAAGGTCCAGCGAGCGACGGCCGTTCTGCACAACGACGGCGACCTCGCCGCGCTCGAGCGCCAGGTTGCCCGGGCCTGGGCCGACATCCAGCCCCAGCCGCCGTAATCGGGCGACCAACCGTACGCTCGATCACGCCGGCCGGGTATAGTTTCTACACTGTCTCTGTTCCAGTAGGGGGAACCATGACCGAAGCACCGCCTGTAGGGCGCGGGTCAGCGGGTGATGCGCAGTCCGTCATCGACTGCGACATCCACAACGACGTCCCGCGGGTGGACGCGCTCTTTCCCTACTTGCCGGAGTACTGGGTCGAGCACATCACCAACACGCTGTTCAAAGGTCCCACGGAGGCCCCGTACCCGGCCGGCTCGCCCGTCGCCGCCCGCGCTGGCAGCCGGCCTGCCGACGGCGCTCCGGCCGGATCGAGCCTGGCGCTCGTCCAGGAGCAGGCGCTCGATCCGCTGGCCGTCGAGTTCGGCATCCTGAACCCGCTGTACGCGATCGACAGCCTGCACAACCCCGACGCCGCCGTCGCCCTGGCGAGCGCCGTCAACGACTGGCAGATCGCCGAGTGGCTCGACCGCGACCCGAGACTGCGCGCCTCGATCGTCGTCCCGAGTCAGCTCCCCGCTCTGGCGGCACGTGAGATCGACCGGTTGGGCGGACACAAGGGCTTTGTCCAGGTGCTGCTGCCGGCGCGCTCGCCGCACCCGTACGGCAACCGGCTCTACCACCCCCTGTGGGAGGCGATAGCGCGGCACGACCTGGTGGCGGGCATCCACTTCGGGGGCTCGCCAGGGAACCCGCCGACGCCCTCGGGATGGCCGTCGTACTACTTCGAGGAGTACGCGGGGATGGCGCAGGTCTTCGCCAGCCAGATCACCAGTATGGTGGCCGAGGGCGTGTTCGACCAGTTTCCCACGCTGCGCGTGGCGCTGCTGGAGGCGGGCTTCACCTGGCTGCCGGCCCACATGTGGCGGTTCGACAAGGAGTGGCGCAACCTGCGCCGCCTGGTCCCTTGGGTGAAGCGGCCGCCGTCCCAGTACATCCGCGAGCACGTGCGGGTCACCGTCCAGCCCCTGGACGCACCGGAGGAGCCGCGGCACCTATTGCAAGTGGTCGACCAGCTGGGGTCGGAAGACATGCTGCTGTACGCGAGCGATTACCCGCACCAGCATGTGTCGGACGCGGAGGAGACGCTGCTTCGGCGCCTGCCGGCGACGCTGGCCAAGAAGATCAGACGAGACAACGCGCGGGCTCTCTACAAGCTGTGAGCCGACCGCGCCTGGAGACTGGACAGGGAGGAGCCTAGCCATGGTTGTGACGATGCCTCGGCCGGAGACCCGGACGCGTACGCGACGCGCGCTGATCGATTGCGATTTCCACAACGAGATCGACTCGATCAAGGACCTGTACCCGTACCTGTCGCAGCGGTGGCGCGACCACATCGACACGTACGGCGCCCGCGGCGCCGCGGGCGGCTACTACCCGCGCTTCATGGACCACCGCGAGGACGCGCGGCCGCCGTCCGGGCGCCGCAGCGGCTCGGAGGTGGCCTTCTCGCGACAGGATTACCTGGACCCGTACAACGTGGCCCACGCCACGCTGATCCCGCTGACTCCGGCCGGTCGGCAGCTGAACTTCGACCTTGACGCGGCGCTGGCGACCGCCGTCAACGATTGGCAAGTGGCGGAATGGCTCGATCCTGAGCCGCGGCTGCGCGCCTCCATGGTGGTCTCGTTCGAGAATCCGCCGGCGGCGGTGGCCGAGATCAGGCGGCGCGCTCCTGACAAGCGGTTCGTGCAGGTCCAGTTCAGCGGGCGGCCGCAGGAGCCGATGGGCCGCCGCAAGTACTGGCCTATCTACGAGGCCTGCGTCGAGAACGGTCTCCACGTGATGTCGCACGCGTTTGGCTCGTACGGCAACCCGATCACCGGGACGGGCTGGCCATCGTTCTACCTCGAGGAGCACGTCGGCCCGGCCCAGGCGATGCAGGCGAACGTCATCAGCCTGGTGGCCGAGGGCGTCTTCGAGCGCTTCCCCGCGCTGAAGGTGGTGTCGGTCGAGAACGGCTTCGGCTGGGTTCCTTCGCTCATGTGGCGGCTCGACGGGGCCTGGAAGCTGCTGCGCAGCGAGGTGCCGCACCTGAAGCGCCCGCCGTCCGAGTACATCCGCGAGCACCTGTACCTGACCACGCAGCCAGTGGAGGAGCCGCACAAGCCGGAGTACTTCGGCCAGATGATCGAGCAGTACGGCGACATGGTGGACCACATCCTGTTCGCCAGCGACTACCCGCACTGGGACGCTGACAACCCGGACATGGCCCTGCCCAACACGCTGTCCGAGGACGTCAAGCGCGGCATCTACTACGAGAACGCCCAGAGACTGTTCGGCCTGCCGTGAAGTACGTGGTCGCCGCGGCCGACGAGATTCCACCCGGCGGCCGCAAGATCGTGTCGGTGGCCGGGCGGTCCGTGGGCATCTTCAACGTTGGCGGCGAGTTCTTCGCCCTGCGCAACCGCTGCCCCCACCAGGGCGGGGCGCTGTGCGAGGGGAAGCTGTGGGGCGTTCTCAAGGCCGATGCGCCGGGCTCTTTCGAGTACGAGTCGAGCCGGGAGATTCTGACCTGTCCGTGGCACGGCTGGGAGTTCAACGTGCGGACGGGCCAATCGTGGTGCGACCCGAAGCGGCTGCGCGTCCGCCGCTTCGAGGTGCGCGTCGAGGACGGCCGGACGCTGGCGGAGGAGGCCGGCGCGCCGGCCCCGGGCATGGTCCGGGGCCCGTACACGGCCGAGAGCTACCCGGTCTCGGTCGAGGGCACCTACCTGGTGGTCGACATCGCCGTGAGCCACGGGGCAGCGACTCCAGTCGTTTCCTGAGCTAACCTAGCAGGACGCTGACAGCGGGCTGTCGAGCAGCACGTCAACGAGGGATGGACCGTCGTGCGCCAGCGCCTGGCGCAAGGCGGGGCCGATCTGTTCGGCGGCCTCGACCCGCCAGGCCGAGACACCCATAGCCTCGGCCAGGCGGTCGAAGCGAAGCTCCGGGTCCACCAGGTCCATGCCAACGAACCGGCGGCCGGGGGCCGCCTCGCCGAGGTAGTGCAGCATATTCAGCTTCAGGATGCGGTAGCTTGCGTTGTTCAGCATGACGTAGGTGACCGGGATGCGGTGGTGGGCCGCCGTCCAGAGCGCCGTGATGCTGTACATGGCGGCGCCGTCCGAGCAGATGCCAACCACCTTGCGGTCCGGGCGGGCCAACTGCGCGCCCAGGCTGCCCGGCAGACCTGGGCCGATCCCGCCGCCGCGCACGTGCATGACCCGCTCAGGCTCGTCCGGCTCGATGGCCGCGTCGAGCTGGGGGCGATTGGTGATCGCCTCGGCGAACACCAGCGCGTTGTCGGGCAACGCCGCCCGGACCTCGTGCATCAGGCGCTCGGCTGAGATCGGCGCGTGGTCCCAACGCTGGCGCGCCGCCCGAGCAGCGCGCTCGCGCCGCGCGCTGGTCAGCTCGGCGATGGCGGCGCGCCGCTGCGCCGCCCGGCTCGCCTGGGCCGGCGTGGCGCGCTCCTGGAGAACGACGAGAAGCTCGTCCAGGGCAGCCCCGGGGTCGGCCAGCATGGCGATCGTTGGGCTGACGTTCTTGCCGAGCTCCCACGTGTTCATGTCGATCTGGATCAGCTTCGCGCCCACGGGCAGCGGGCTGGCCCCGGTCTCGGGAAAGATGAAGCGGAACACCGGCGCGCCGACCGCCAGCAGCAGGTCGCACTCGGCGAGAGCTGTCCGCAGCCCGGACGGGGTGACCACGCCCACGGAGCCCACGTTGAGCGGATGCGTCGCCGGCGTGGTGAACTCCGAGGCGCTCCCCTGGAGTATGGCCGCGCCGAGCAGCTCGGCGACCGCCACGGCCGACCCGGCGGCGTCCGCCTGGGCCACGCCGTCGCCCAGCAGCAGCATCGGCCGCTCGGCGGCCAGCAGAAGCGCGGCCGCCTCGGCCATGGCCTCGGCGTCGGCCCGAACCCGGGCGCGCGTGTATGAGGTTGGCAGGATGTCCACGTCCGCCTCCGCGTCGAGAACGTCCATCGGCAGCGACAGGAACACCGGCCCCTGGGGCGGCTCGGCGGCCACCTTGAAGGCGCGTCGCAGCGCCGCTGGCACGTCGTGGGCGTGCTCGATCTGCGCGGCCCACTTGCAGATGGGCCGCGCCATCTCCACCAGCGGGCCGGACAGGTGCGGCTCCTGGAACAGAACGCGGCTGTCCGACTGGCCCGCGTAGACCACCAGCGGCGACCGACCCTCGCGCGCGTTGTAGAGCATGCCGAGCGCGTTGCCCAGGCCGGGGGCGATGTGCAGCTCGACGAACGCTGGGCGGCGTGTCAGCCGCGCGTACGCGTCAGCCATGCTCACGGCAACGCCCTCGTGCAGGGCGAGGATGAACTGAACAGCCGGGTAGTCCTGGAGGATGTCCATGAAGCCCTGCTCAGTGGTCCCCGGATTGCCGAAGACGTGGCGAACGCCGTCAGCGGTGAGCTGCTCCATGAGCGCCCGCCGACCCGTCATGCGCGGCACGTGGTCCCTCCCATGAGGTGCCAGGGTAGCCGACCGCGGCCGCCGCGGTCGGCGCGCCAAGAGCCGCGCCCTGGTTCGCCCCCGTGGGCGCTATGATGGCGCACGCAGTGCCTGTACCCGCGGCCAGCCTGTCGGCGCTCCGCCAGCTCGACCAGCTGCCGCTGTCGCGCTTCCATTGGAAGCTCCTGCTCGTGGGTGGTCTGGGCTGGATGTTCGACGCGATGGACGTCCTCATCGTCGGGTCAGTGGTCGCCGCCATCGCCCGCGAGTGGGGGCTGGATGTGACCACCAGCCAGTGGGTGAACACGGCCAACCTCGCGGGGCTCTTTGTCGGTGCGCTGGCTTCGGGCCTGCTGTCCGACCGCCTTGGCCGCAAGGTCGTCTTCACGCTGACGCTCCTGGTGTACAGCATCTTCAACGGCCTGTCGGCGGCCGCGACTGGCGTGGGCATGCTGATCGCGCTGCGCTTCATCGCCGGACTGGGGCTGGGCGGCGAGCTGCCCGTGGCCGCCACGCTGATAGCGGAGTTCATGCCGGCGGCCCGGCGCGGCTCCATGGTCGTGCTGCTGGAGAGTTTCTGGGCCTACGGCAGCGTCCTCGCCGCGCTGATCGGGTTCCTGGTGATCCCGACGTGGGGCTGGCGGGCGGCGTTCATCATCGGCGCGATCCCGGCGTTCTACGCGTTCGTTATTCGGCGCACCCTCCCTGAGTCCCCGCGCTTCCTGGTCAGCCAGGGGCGCTACCAGGAGGCGGATGCGGTCGTGCGGAGCCTGAGCGCGGCCTCGGCGGGAGGCGTCCCGGTCGCCGGCAGCGCACGCGCCCCGGGCGCCGCCGATGGCGCGCCGCGAGCGACCGGCGCGGGCGAGCTGTTCGCGCCCGGACTCCGCGGCCGCACGCTGGTGCTGTGGGTCATGTGGGCGACGATGAACTTCAGCTACTACGGCATTTTCCTGTGGCTGCCAACGCAGTTCGTCCGGAAGGGGTTCTCTCTGCAGGACGCTCTGCTGTTCAACTTGATCATCGCCGTGGCCCAGATACCGGGGTACTTCAGCGCGGCGTACCTGGTGGAGCGCCTCGGCCGCAAGGGGACGCTCGTCCTGTACCTGTTCGGCGCGGCCATCGGCGCGTACTTCTTCGGCCAGGAGGCGCTCGTCGCGAACGATGTCGCCGCGATTCTGGTCTGGGGAAGCGTCGTGTCGTTCTTCAACCTGGGCGCCTGGGGCGTCGTGTACACGTACACTCCGGAGATGTACCCCACGGCTCTGCGGGGCACTGGCTCCGGTTGGGCGGCCGCGTTCGGTCGCATCTTCGCGTTCATCGCGCCGCTCTCGGTGGCGTTCCTGATAGGTGCCCTGGGCCGCGACGAGCTCGTGTTCCTGGTGTTCACGCTGGTGATGGTGGCCGGCGGACTGGTCGTGCTGGTGGCCGGCCCCGAAACGCGCGGGCTGAGCCTGGACGACGCCATGCCGCTGGTGGCTTCACCGGCCGGCGGGTAGCGCTCGGGCTGCCGCCCTGATAGGGGGCGCGGCGCCGGTATGGCGCCCGGTGTCCGCCGCATGAACTTTCTTCATGACGGGCCACGTGCCGACTGCCACACTGGCCGTACTGAGGCGCTGCTCTCCGCACGGCGCGTGCGCGCGGCACCCGGTGCTTCCCCGCGTAGTCTCACGCTCAACGCTCAACGGCCAAGAGGACGTACGCCCGATGAAGACGGTGCTCATTGCCGACGACGAGCCGAGTATGCGGATGATGGTCAGCGCCACGTTCGCCGCGTTCGAATGCGACATGCTCGAAGCGGCGGACGGCGACGAAGCGTGGCGGCTGTTGGTCGAGCACCACCCGGCCGTGGCCCTGCTCGACGTCCAGATGCCAGGACGCACGGGGCTCGAGCTCACCCGGGCCATCAGGAGCACCCCGGCTCTGGCCGCTACCACCGTCATCCTCCTGACCGCCAAGAGGCAGGCGGCCGACATCCAGGCGGGCCTGCTGGCCGGTGCCGACATGTACCTCACCAAGCCCTTCTCGCCACTCGAGCTCCTCACGGTGGTGGAGCAGGCGATGGACGGCCTGCCGAGCCAGGCCTCTGCCCAGCCGTGACAGCCGCCGGGCGTCCCGCTCTCCAGGCGCCGGGGCAGTCGGCCAACCCCGAGCGCGCGACTCTGCTGGCGGTCATGGAGGGCATGAGCGGCGGGCTCCTCATCCTGGACGCTCGGCGCCGCCCGCAGTACGCCAACGCGCGCGCCGGCCAGCTGTTCGGCGTCGACCTGGCCCCTCTCCTCGGCATGGCCGAGGCGACCCTGCTGCGCCGCATCAGGCCCCTCCTGGCCGACCCGAGGAGCGGTTTGGCGTCGTGGCGCCGGGCGCGGGCCGTCTCCAGCGGCTCCGCCGCTTTCGAGCTGTTGGTCGTCGGGCCGCCGCCACGGACCCTGCTCGTGGAGATGTTCCAGGTGACCAATGGCGGCGGGCAACGGCACTTTGGCGTGCTGCTCCGGGACGTCAGCGACGAGCGCGACCTGGCACGCGAGAAGAACGAGCTGCTCGGCGCTGTCTCGCACGAGCTCCGGACCCCCCTCGCCGCGCTCGTTGGCTTCGCGGAGCTCATGCTCCAGCGCGACTACACGGAGCCCCAGCGGCGCGAGTTCCTGACCACGATGCTGCGCGAAGGCTGGCGGCTCACGCGGCTGATCAACAACTTCCTCGACTTGCAGGGCCTCGAGAACGGCGCCGATCACATGATGCTCACGCCAACGCCGTTGGCGCCGGTGGTGGCACGTGCCGTCAGAGCCGTGGGCGCTGACGCCGCCAGCCCGATCATCGTCGACCTCCCCGACGACTTGCCGCTGGTGCTGGCCGACGCCGCCCGCATCGAAGACGTCCTGGTCAACCTGCTGTCCAACGCGCGCAAGTACTCGCCGACGGGTGGCGACATCCGGGTGGCGCTGCAGCGCGAGGACGGCCACCTACAGGTGGCGGTGTCGGACCACGGCCAGGGCATCCCGGCGGACGCCCTGCCGCGGCTGTTCGAGAAGTTCTACCGCGTCGACAACTCCGACGGGCGGACCACCATGGGGGCGGGCCTCGGATTGGCAGTGGTACGGAGCACTGTCGAGGCGCACGGCGGGCAGGTTCGGGCGGAGTCAGCGGGGGCGCAGCAAGGCAGCATGTTTGCCTTCACCCTGCCGGTGGCCAAGGCGCCCGCTGCGCCGCCCCCCTCTGGCGCCGACATCCTGGTGGTCGAGGAACAATCCTAAACCAAAGCCAAGGTGGGATCTACATGGGTGGAAGACTGAAGGATCGCGTCGACAGCACTGGTGTAGACGTCGGCTTTGGTTTGGAGGATGGTTTGGCAGCGGTGCTGGACTTCGTCGGTC
>JAABUQ010000853.1_pt1 | contig 69723 bp, 66 predicted proteins | sample 5560001 | NCBI WGS metagenome assembly JAABUQ01 (sample SAMN10711888, study PRJNA513371) | rock metagenome | isolation source: Antarctica rocks | place: Antarctica: Victoria Land, Finger Mt nord | collected 2015-12-18 | reverse complement strand
GTCCGGCACGAACCAGATCAACCATTTGACGGCGGAACTCAGGCGAATACGGACGGCGGGTTCTCGGCATTAGGAGCACCTCTGGTGAAAGCTTCAGGGTGTCCACGGAACCGGGTCAATCCCAGTCCGCGTGTAGCCGCGCGGCGATAGCCGGAGGCGCTCCATCGCCCGCTCGGCCAGCTCCTGCGCCTCCGCGCCGACCCGGACGTCGCGCGTCTCGGCCTCGGCGTTGCTGGCCGGGCCGTCCTCGCCGTAGCGCGTCCGCTGCGCGCCTCGCGCCTGGCCGACACGGCCGGCGACGGCGGCACTGCTCTCCCCGGCCGGCGCGCGGGCGAGCTCGGCGGCGGTGGCGGGCTGCACGGCGACGGTAAGGTCCACGCGATCGAGCAGCGGCCCGCTGATGCGGCTCTGGTAGTCCTCGCCGCAGCGGGGGCGCGGCCGCACTCGCGCTCAGCGCGGTATTATGTAGCACCCGCCACCACGGGCTGGTTGTAGGACGCGAGGACGCTGGCGCTGAGCCTAATACCCGGTTAGGTGCCGGCGTATGCGACCGAAGCTGTCTGGGATCAACGCCCGCTTACGCCACGTGTACGAAGTCTTCTTACGTCACGCGTGGTCTCTTGTGTGGGTCGGGATTTTTGGGGTGCTGGGCGGGGTGCTCACGTGGCGGGACGAACTTCTCCCCGAAGATTTCAAGCAACAGCTTCGGTTGCTGAAAGTGCTTCCGCACTGGAGTTGGGGATGGTGGGCTGTAGCGGTCTTCGGTGCCGCATTCCTCATCGTGATTGAGGGTTCGTTTTCGGTCAGACGTAGGTTTGAAAGGGAGAATGGTGCTTTAGCTTCCAAGCTAGATACCTTGGCCTCGGATCGGTGTTTAGTGTTTAACCAAGTCCAACTTTCGTTGTTAGCCGACCGCCACGTGGACGACGGGCTTATCATCCGTCTGCATTCCGTTGCCCTTGTAATCGACAACAATAGCGAGTTTCTGCTGCGATACACCATGGATAGCATCGCGGTAAGTTATGAAGGGACAGAAGCGAAGATGCAGCCGTTTGAGAATAATGGGGGTCTAATTCATAAGGGGAAGCCGGCCACATTCTATACCGGAGCATTCAAAGAAGCGATCTTATTAAGATCACTTCCGGCGCAGATTTTCATCAGTTTCGACACAACCTATGATTCGGTCCCCTCGCTCAGAAGGCGCACTTTCGGTAAGAGTCTAAGAGTCGATCTAGCCTCGCTTACAACTAACTTTGTAACAATTTTTGTTGAAGAACGCGAAGGCTAGGCTATAGGTCGCCTAGGCGTAGCGCCTCGGCTTCGATAGCAGCTAGAGCGGCTAACAAAAATGTCGCTGCGAACGTTCCGCGCGCTAGTTTGTTGGCGATGGATGCTTCGGTTTCCTCCAGCCCGTGATCTTTCAAGCGTCGCGCCAGCTCCTCATACGTCACGCCCGCCCGCTTCAACTCCGCTTTGAGAAACCGGCTGGCCTTCGTAGCTAGTTCCTTCTCCGTTGCGGCGATCCCCATACAGCCTCCTACACGCAAAAAGTCATCATATATGATATTTTCCTGTTGACTGCGAGAGACATCTATCATACCATTTGTGACAGCAACATCGCACATCCGGTATGTCCCAACACTTCCTCCTGTCAGCAAAGGCCCGAACGCTCTCGCTAGCGTCGGTCCTGCGCATGGGGAATCAGGAAGCCGAGCGCCTGTTCGCTTCCCTCCGTTGGGCGCGCACGGATGGCAAGCCGGTTTGTCCGACCTGCGAGTGCGAGACTTGCTACGAGTGCCGTCGCCCGAACGGGTCGCTTCGGTTCCGCTGCAAGGCGTGCCGCAAGGATTTCAGCCTGACGAGCGGGACGCTGTTCGCCCATCACAAGCTTCCCTTGCAAACCTATCTTGCGGCCGTGGTGATCTTTTGCAACGAAGTGAAGGGCAAGAGCGCGCTTGCCCTGTCCCGTGACCTGGACGTGCAATACAAGACGGCGTTTGTCCTGGCGCACAAGTGTAGGGAAGCCCTGGCGACGGAGATGAAGGGCTGGCGCTTGGGCGGCGAGGGCAAGGAAGTCGAGATCGATGCGGGCTACTTCGGCGGCTACGTGAAGCCCGCCAACCGCCGGGAGAACCGGGTAGACCTGCGGCTCCGGCGTAACCAGTCGGGCAAGCGGCAGGCGGTTATCGTGATGCGCGAGCGGGACGGGCACACGCTGCCCGGCGCGTTTCCTTCCGAGCACGCCGCGCTGTCGTTCATCCGCAGTCGGATCGCCAAGGGGACCGAGATCAGCGCGGACGACTCAACCGGCTGGGATACGCTTCATGCCAACTACGTGATGAAGCGGATCAACCACCAGCTCGCCTACAGCCTAGACGGCGTGACCACGAACTCGGCCGAGTCCTTCTTCTCCCGGATGCGTCGGGCGGAGATCGGGCACCATCATCATCTCGCCGGAACCTACCTAGCCCGCTACGCCCAAGAGAGCGCATGGCGGGAGAACCACAGGCGCGACCCGAACGGGTTTCAGGTTCGGCTTGCGGTTGGACTCGCGTTGAAGGCGCGACCGAGCGTGGACTTTTGCGGCTATTGGCAGAGAGCGCAGACCGAGTAGGAAGGGATGGAACGAGATAGTGTTTCTTCAACTTCTGTGAAGCATGATATAGTCTACCCGGCTTAGGAGGGGTGCCATGATCACGGAGTGGGCGCGACGCCTGGGGCTTGGAAACCCACTGGCTGCTGAGATGTCTGCGCCTGGAGGAATTGCGGGGTTATCGCTTGGTAGTTCCCCGCAATCTGCCCAAACACCCACTGATCCACGATCACCTTCTCGGAAGGCGAAAGCGCCGGGTAAGCCTTCGCGAACAAAGCCTGCGAAGCGGTCAGTGAAATAGACAGCCAGTTCTGAGCTACCACTAGGCGTATCAAGTCCGTGTCGAAGGTGCTCGGCATTTTTTCTTTTCCTACAGGCTATCCTCCCAAATAGGACCAGACTGCCGAGCCAACGGCTAGAGGGAGGCCAAACACAACCACGATCACGGCAAGCTGGATAAGGCGGACAGCAAGCTGACCGAGGCTTAGGGCGACAAGTGAGCGCACAGAGGCTCCAGGGGTATCTCTAGGGCGTGAGGCTCCAGGTTACGCCAGACCCCTTACCAAATCCCGAACGCAGCGTCCCGCGCGCCCTAAGATGCCTCAGTGCGGCTCCCACGCGCTTGTGGACCGTGCGCGTGAGCCCCTGGTCTCCCACGTTCAACCCCCTCTCCGTCATCACCCGCAGGGCAATATCCTTGGTCGTGAGCGCCATGCCGGTTTCCCGCAACACGTTCATGATGGGCCGGCTGATCTCCCCCTTCCATGCTGCATGACGGGGAGGGAGGGGCTTGGGCCTAATCTCGGCCAGATCAATGTCCGGCGCGAACAGCCGGATGGTGGCGTCCACGCTATCGATGTCCATGATGAGCTGGCGGACCCGGTTCTGAGCGGCCTCCAGCTCGCCCGCGATCTCAGCGCGCTTGCGGATCAGGCCCGACAGAACGTGTTCGTTTTCCACCCGCCCATGCTATGATCTGGCCGAACACGTTCAACACCGCCTTGGTGGCGGGTGCTACATAATACCGGGGAACTCCGGCAGCTCGTCGAGGAACAGCACCCCGCGATGCGCCAGTGACACCTCGCCCGGCTTGGCGCGCTGGCCCCCGCCGGTCAGCGCCGCCTGCGAGGCGCTGTGGTGCGGCTCGCGGTACGGCGGGCGCATCACCAGTCGGCCGCCGTCGAGCATCCCGGCGACGCTGTGGATCATGCTGACTTCGAGCGCCTCGCGCGGCGTGAGGTCGGGCAGCAGGCCGGGCAGGCGCGCGGCCAGCATCGACTTACCCGCGCCGGGTGGGCCGATCAGCAGCAGGTTGTGCCCGCCGGCGGCGGCGATCTCCAATGCGCGTCGCGCGGTCTCCATCCCCTTCACCTCGGCGAGGTCCGGCCCGGCCGGCAGCTCCGCGACCCCCGACGGCTCCGGCGGGCTCAGCACCTGACTGCCGCGGAAATGGTTGATCAGCGAGAGCAGGTCCGAGGGTGCGAGCACCTCGATGCGTCCTGCCCACGCCGCCTCGCCGCCTTGCGCCGCCGGGCAGATCAGCCCGAGGTCGCGCGCCGACGCGCCGATTGCCGCCGGCAGCACGCCCGCCACCGGGTTCAGCGAACCGTCGAGCGACAGCTCGCCGAGGGCCGCGAACTGGCCGATCTCCTCGCGCGGCAGCACCTCCATCGCCGCGAGCACGGCGAGCGCGATCGGCAGGTCGAAATGGCTGCCCTCCTTCAGCAGGTCGGCGGGTGCGAGGTTGATCAGCACACGGCGCGGCGGCAGGGCGAGGCCCATGGCGGTCAGCGCCGCCCGCACCCGCTCGCGCGCCTCGCCCACCGCCTTGTCCGGCAAGCCGACCACGAGGAAGGCGGGCAGGCCCGAGGCGATCTGCACCTGCACCTCGACCGGCACCGCCTCGATACCGGAAAACGCGAAGGACTGGATACGCGCGATGGTCATGCGCCGCCTCTTGCGACTTTGCGCGATCTAGGGGCCGATTGGTTACCGAGAGGTTGACGCGGGGTGGGTGAGGCAGATGAGCACACGAATCGGGATCGGCGGCTTCCTGCACGAAGGCCACTCTTTCGCCCCGCGTTCGGCGACCTGGCCCGACTTCTCTCAGGGTGCGCTCGGCCTGCTCGAAGGCGCCGCGCTGGCGCCCGCCCTGCGCGACACCTCGCTCGCCGCGGCGGGGGCGATGCGGGCGGCGCAGGCGGCGGGGGCGGAGATCGTGCCGCTCGCCTGGTGCGTCGCCAGCCCTTCGGGCCCGGTGCAGGACGCGGCGCCGCTCGACGGCGTGTTCCTCGACCTGCACGGCGCGGCGCTGGTCGACAGTTTCCCCGACGGCGAGGGCGAATTGCTGCGCCGGGTGCGCGCCATCCTGGGGCCGGACGCGCCGGTGACCATCAGCCTCGACCCGCACGCCAACATGACGGCGCAGATGGTGGCGCTGGTGGACGCGGCGGTGCCGTACCGCACTTACCCGCACGTCGACATGAAGGAGGCGGGGGCGCAGGCCATGCGACTGCTGCTCGAGCGCATCCGCCGCCGCGCGCCGTGGGCGCGCGCCTTTCGCCAGCTCGATTTCTGGATCCCGATCACCAGCCAATGCACGCTCGCCGAGCCGATGCGCGCGGTGATGGCCGAGCGGGCGGCGATGGCGGTGCGGTCGGGCGTGGTCGAGCTCGCCTTCTGCTTCGGCTTTCCCTACGCCGACTTCCCGGATGCCGGCGTGTCGGTCGCCGCGTTCGGCGCGACGCGGGCCCTGGCCGACGAGGCCGCCGACGGATTCGCGGCGTGTGTCGCCGCGCGCGAAGCCGAGTTCGGCTTGGATGTCGTGCCGGCCGCGCAGGCGGTCGCCGAGGCGATCCGCGCCGCCGAGGGCGCGAGCCGCCCCGTGGTGATCGCCGACACGCAGGACAACCCGGGCGGCGGCGGCCACGGCGACACCACGGGGCTGCTCGCGGAGCTGGTGCGGCAGGGTGCGACGGGCGCGGTTGTTTGCCTCATCAACGACGCGGAAAGCGCCGCTGCGTGCCACGCGGCGGGCGAGGGCGGGCGGCTCTCGCTCTCGCTCGGCGGCAAGTCGGACGGCGCGCCGTTCGCGTGCGAAGCGCGCGTGCTGCGCTTGACTGACGGCACGTTCACCCTGACCGGCCCGATGAGCGCCGGCAACCCCGCCGATCTTGGGCCGACGGCGCTGATCGAGATCGAGCCGGGGATACGGGTGATGGTGACAAGTGTGAAGCGCCAGGCGCTCGACCAGGCGATCCTGCGCCATGTCGGCATCGAGCCCGCGTCCTGCCGGATCATCGCGCTGAAAAGCTCGGTGCACTTCCGCGCCGACTTCGGACCGATTGCCGAGCGGGTGATCGTCGCGGCGGCGCCGGGACCGGTAGTGGCGGACCCTTCGACGTTGCCGTTCAAAAACGTACGGGCCGGCGTGCGAATGCGGCCCGGCGAGGGGTAAGGGCAGTTGGAGGCGGATGAAAGGGGTATAATGCCACCGTCCCAGCAGAGAAGGTCAGACCGCATTCATCGGTAAAATTCGGCCTTAAAAGATCGCCCTTGACAGACATCAAACGGCTGAACCGGGTTGGCGGCGAACGCGCAGCGGGTGGGGAAGGCTCGCCCGATGCGGAATGGCCCGATGCGGAAGGGATAGCCAAAAGTGAGCCCGGATCCGGGCAATCCGACGACCCGTTCGAGCCCGGATCCGGGCAATAGACGACACCGCGACAGCCCGGATCCGGGCAATCCGGCAAGAGCTTTGCCCGGATCCGGGCTCTCCCGGCGGCCGCTTTGGCGCTTTCGACCCGGCCCGATAGCATGGCGTCCGGCAGGAACGGAGACCGGGCACGATGGACGCCGAGGCGCTCAAGCAGCACGTCAAGGTCTGCATGTTCGACCAGTACGGCACCGTGGTCGACATGCAGGCTGGGCTCTGGGAGGTCGCCGTCGATTTCCTCAAGGCGCGTGGCTGGACGGGGAACGCCTATTCCTTCGTGACCTGGTGGCGGCGCACGCATTTCGAGAACTCGATGATCGACGCGCTGCTCGGCAAGCGGCACACATCGTATCGCGAGATCGGCCACCTCTCCGTCCGCCAGGTGATGGAGCGCGCCGGCATCCGGCACAGCGAGGAGGACGTTCACTTCCTCGTCTCGGCCATCGAGCGGCTGAAGCCGTTCCCCGAGGTGCCCGCGGCCCTCGACCGGCTACGCGCGCGCTACAAGCTTGTCGTGCTCTCGAACGGCGATCCCGACATGCTGGAGGCCGCCCGCCCGCATCACGGCGTCGCCTTCGACCGGCTGATCTCGGCGGCCGAGGGCAACGCGTTCAAGCCGCATGTCGCGACCTACACCCGCGCCGCGGAAATCTGCGGGGTCGCGCCGGACGAGGTGCTGTTTATCGCCAACCACGAGTTCGACTGCGTGGGCGCCAAGGCCGCGGGGATGCGGACCGCGTTCATCGACCGCCGGCAACGCCCGTTCGCGCGCTGGCCTTACCAGCCCGATCTGCTGGTGCGCAGCATGACGGCGCTTGCCGAAACGATCGCTTGACTACTCGGCCGCGCGACGGCCGAACCAGTCCTCCACCTCGATGCGCGGCAGGTCGAACCGATCGGTGGTGCGCGCGTACCAGCCGCGCCCGTGCATCCTGCCGATCAGGTCGAGCTTCGGCGTGTCGACATAGCAGCGCTCCGCATCCATCACGCAGTCGTCGCGGATGTGCATGGCGACCACCTTGCCCATCACCACGGCCCGGTCCACGCCGACCTCCACGATCACCAGCCGCTCGCATTCCATCGACACCGGGCTCTCGGCGATGCGCGGCGCCCGCACTTTCGCCGACGCGAGCTCGGTCAGCCCGGCTTCCTTGAACTCGTCCACCTCCGGGCCGAACTCGATCGCGGTGATGTTCATCGCCTCGGCCCGGGCCTGATCCACCAGATTGACCACGAAATCGCCGGTGCGGCGGATGATGTTGCCGGTGTCCTTGGCGTCGCCCGGCGCGCGGCCGCCGATGCCGAAGCAGATGATCGGCGGCTGGCCGGACATCGCGTTGAAGAACGAGAAGGGCGCGGCGTTGATCCTGCCGTCGAGGTCGCGCGTCGAGACCCAGGCGATCGGCCGCGGCACCACCGTCGAGACCAGCAGCTTGTAGGCGTTGACGGCGCTCAGCTTGTCCATCTCGAACAGCATCGGATAGCCTCTTCGCTCTGTTGCGGCGCAACGTGACGGTCCCTGCCGCACCTGTCCAGATCGGCCGCACCCCGGCAGGATGGCGTGGTGCCATGCTAACCGTCCGTCCCCGACGTTGAGCGCGCCGCTCTACCTGTTCGCCTGGGCCGCCACGCTCATCGACCAGTTCGCCGGCGTGCCGCTGGCCGGGGACGCGGCCGGCGTCGCCATCCTGCTGTTCCTGATCGCCGAGTTCCGCCGCCAGCGCGCCTATGCACGCGCCGTGTTCCTGGGCCTCGTGGCGCTCGGTCTCGCGGGCGTCGTCGCGTCCACGCACCCGATCCCGCTGTTCCTGGCGGCTTGGCGACGGGGGGCGGGCTACGCCGCGTTCTTCCTCGCACTCTCGGCGTTGCGCGACGCCGCGGAAACCAGTCCGCTGGTGCGCCGCTGCGGCCGGCATTTGGTCGCCCAGTCGCCGGGCCGTCGCTACGCCGCACTCACGGCGGGCGGCTACATATTCGGGGTCATTCTCTCGTACGGGGCGATCGAGCTGCTCGGGGCGATGGTCGCGCGCGCCAACACGCTTGCCGCCGCCGGCTCGGAAGCGGCGCGCCAAATCCGCGCGCGCCGCATGTTGATGGCGATCTTTCGTGGCTTCGCGCTGATGAATTGCTGGAGTCCGCTCAACATCATGACGGCGGTCGTTTCGACGGCGGTGCCCTCGGCGCCGATGCCGCTCTTGCTGCCGATCGCCTTCGTCGTCTCGCTCGGGCTGCTCGCGCTGGGCTGGCTCGATGACCGCCTGCACGCGGCCCGGCTCTCGCTGCGCGGCGGCGTGCGGCCGGAAACGGCGGAACGCTGGGCCATCCACCTGCGCGTGGTGGCACTGGTGGCGCTGGTGATGGTGCTGTCGGAAATGTCTTCGGCGCTGTTCAGGGTCTCGCTCGTCGCCGCCGTCACCCTCATCGTGCCGCTGGTCGGCCTGGCCTGGATCGGAGTGCAGGCCGGGCCGCTCGCGCGCCGCGGCCGGCCCGGCGTCGCGGCCCGGCGCGTGCTCGCCATGCTGCGCCGACGCCTCGATCGCTTCCTGCTACGCGTCCCGGGCTTTCGCGGCGAAGCGACCGTGCTCGCGGCGTCCGGCTTCATGGGGGTGGCGCTCGGCGGCGCGTTGCCGGCGGATGCCACGGCCTCGGTGGTCGGCGTGCTGCCGCCGCTGGTGCTGCCGCTGCTGGTCCCCGTGGTGTTGATCGGCACCGGCCAGCTCGGCCTCAATCCGGTGGGCGTGGTGGCGCTGATCGGGGCGGCGTTGCCCGACCCGGCCGCCCTGGGCGTGCCCCCGGCGGTGCTTGCCTTCGCCTGCATGCTCGGTTGGGGCGTGGGCGTCGGCATGACGCCGATGTCCGCGAGCGCCATCACCACCGCCCGCTGGGCCGGGGTGAGCCCCTGGACGGTCAGCACGGTCTGGAACGGGCCGTTCACGGTCGCCGCCGTGCTGATCTCCTGGATCGCGATCGCCGCGCTCTGGGCGGTGTGGCCCTTCATGGCCCATTAAACCTGCTCCGGCACTCTGACGATCGACCAAGTTTGGGGTGCATTCATGCCGCGTCTGCGAGACCTCCCGATCGCCGCCAAGCTGGCGCTTTCCGCGGCGTCCGCGCTGCTGCTGCTGGGCGCGCTCACCTGGAGCGTGCGGGACGGGATGAGCCGGGTCGACGCGCTGGACCGGCAGAGCGCCGCCGCCGAGCAGGCTGCGCGGGACATCACCACGGTCGGTCGCACGGAAGACGAGATGCGGATCGCGGCTCGGGAGCTGATGTATCAGCAGAGCGCGGCGACGGCGCAGGCCACGGCGGCGCAAGCGATGCAGCAGGCCGCCACGGCCCACGCCACCTTGCAGGCCCTGCTCGCCTCCGAGGGAGCGGAGAACGGCCGCACGATGCTCGCCGCGACGCAGGCGCGGCTTGCCGCTTACGAGAAGGCCATCGCGCAGTTGCGCGATTTGCGCGTCGGCATGTTGGACACCCGCGAGAAATCCTTCTTCCCGCTGCAGAAATCGTTTCAGAAGGAACTCGAAGGCGTGCGCGCCGGATTGGCGGCCGAGGACATCGCGTACATGGCACCACTGCGTTCGGCGTTGGAGGATTTCGCGGCGGCGTTGGCGACGGCGCGATCCGTCACCCTGCGCTTCCTCGCGACCGCCGATCGCAGCGAGCAGCTTGCGCTGAAGGACGCCGTCGCCAAGGCCGACACGGCAATCGCGACCTTGACGGGAAGCAAGATCTCCGACGAGTCGAAAGCGGAGGTCAGCGGGTCGGCCGCCACCGGCAAGTCGCTGCAGCGCGCGTCGGCCGAGCTGTTCGCCACGACATCGCGCATGGACGAGTTCGTGCGCGTCGATCTCGACCATGCGAGCCAGGCCATGCAGGACAGCATCGTGGTCGGTATCCAGGATTTTACGACCCGCGCCGGCGCCGCGCGGGCCGAAGCGGCGGCGGCGATGGCGTCCGCTCGCCAACACGCGCTGCTGTTCGCGGGAGGCATCGCTGTCCTCATGGTGGGGACCGGCGTGCTGACGGCCTGGGCGGTCGCGCGTCCGATCCGCGCCATGACGCGCGCGGTGCAGGCGATGGCCGCCGGTGACACCAGCGCCGCCATCGGGTTCGACAACCAGCGGGACGAGATCGGGCGGATGGCGGCCGCCCTCGAAACGCTGCGTGGCGCGGTCCGCACCGCTTTCGTGCAGGGTCAGATGATCGAGCAAATCCCCGTGGGCGTCATGACCGCCAATGCCGAGGATTGCCGCATCACCTACCTCAATGCCGAAAGCCGCCGCATCATGGCGGCCGTGCAAGCCCACCTTCCCGCCGCGCCCGAGCAGCTGGAAGGGCAGAGCCTTGCCATCTTCGATCGCGATCAGACCCACATTGAAAGCGTCGCGAGCGACCCCGACCGGCTGCCGCAGCGGGCGCAGCTGCGCATCGGCGACGAAGTGCTGGAGCTGTGCGCCTCCGCCTTGCGCGATCGCGAAGGAAATTATGTCGGCCCGATGCTGACCTGGAGCGTGCTGACCGGCCGGATCAGGCTGTCGGAGCGGTTCGAGCGGACGGTCGGCGCGATCGCGGGCTCGTTCGGCGAGAGTGCGGCCTCGATTACCGAAGCCGCGAATGCGATGACCCGGTCGGCGGCGGCGAGCGGGGAATGCAGCATGGCGGTCGCCGGCGCGTCCGACCAGGCGTCGGCGAACGTGCAGTCGGTGGCGGCCGCCGCCGAGGAACTCGCGGCCTCGGTGCTCGAGATCGGCCGCCAGGTATCGGAGTCGGCACGGATCGCCGGACAGGCCGTGCGCGAGGCGGATGACACCGATCGTTGCGTCCACCACCTCTCCGAGGCTGCGAGCCGGATTGGCGATGTGGTGCGCCTGATCAGCGACATCGCCGGCCGCACCAATCTGCTGGCGTTGAACGCCACTATCGAGGCGGCGCGGGCGGGCGAGGCCGGCAAGGGCTTCGCGGTTGTTGCGAGCGAGGTCAAGACCCTTGCCACGCAGACCGCGCGGGCGACGGGGGAGATCGGCGCGCAGATCACCGCTATGCAAAGCGAGGTCGGCCAGGCGGTCGGCGCGCTGCGTTCCATCGGCGCCACCATCCAGCGCATGAACGAGATCGCCACCGCGATCGCCGGCGCCGTCGAGGAGCAGGGCGCCACCACGCAGGAAATCGCCCGCGCGGTCCAGCACGCCGCGGCGGGGACCGCGGAGGTGAACGGCAACATCGGTACGGTGACCGAGGCCGTCGGTCACACCGGGCGGCAGGCCGAGGCGGTGCTCGTCGCGGCGACGACGCTCACGGGGCAGTCCGATACGTTGAGGGCGGAGGTCGCGGCGTTCCTGACCGCTGTGCGGGAAGCGGCCTAGCCTTCAGGCCCAGCGTGAGCGGGATAGACTACGGCCTGAAGATTACGACTTAGCGATGCCCGCCGTACCCGCCATGGAACCCGCCGTACCCACCATGGTATCCGCCATACCCGCCATGGTATCCACCATACCCGCCGCGCCAGCCGCCGTATCGGCCGTAATAACCGTGATGAAAGCCGCCGCCGAAGCCGAACGCGAAGCTCGGGCCGAAAAACCCCGGGTAGCCGTATCCGTAGTACCCCGGGTAGCCGTATCCGTAGTACCCCGGGTAGCCGTACGCGTACCCGGGATAGCCGGCATAAGCGGGGTAGCCCGCATAACCGGGGTAGCCTGCGTAGCCGACCGGCGGCGGCTGCACCGTATCGCCGCGCGCGATCATGCACTGCGTGTAGCCGATGTCGTATCCGTTCTGCACCGCCTCGGTGGACGCGTAGGCGTTGCTCACACCAGCCGCCGATCCGACGAGGAGGCCGCTCCCGGCGCCGATCGCCGCTCCCGCACCCGGATTACCGGCCGCCGCGCCGATCAAGGCTCCCGCACCCGCTCCGACCACGGTGCCGATTGCGGCGCTGCCGACGGCGCTCTGCGTCGCCGCTTGTTGCGGATTGGCGTAGCCTGTTTGCGCGAATGCGTATTGCCGGCACGCCAGATCGTCCTGTTGGAAGGCGGCGAGATCCTTGCCCTGTCCAGGCAGCGCCACGACCGAGGGCCCGGACGGCGGGACGACGGCGCAGGCACCGAGCCCGAGCGCAGCACCGAGCGGCAGCAGCATGCGGGGAGCGGGCATCGGCAACATCGAGCTGATCTCCAATCGAACCGCTCGGTGCGGCGCACCGATGTTCGTGTTCATTATATGAGATAGGGTGGCGAAAAGAGGGCGACCATGACTGCTTACCAATTCGTCACCTTGGACGTGTTCGCCGAACGCCGGTTCGGCGGCAACCCGCTCGCGGTGTTTCCCGACGCGACGGGACTGGACGCCGACGCGATGCAGGCGCTCGCGCGCGAGTTCAACCTCTCCGAAACCACCTTCGTGCTGCCCCCGTCGGACCCGGCGAATGCCGCGTACGTGCGCATCTTCACGCCGGGCGGCGAACTGCCGTTTGCCGGGCATCCCACGGTCGGCACGGGTTTCGTGCTGGCCGGCCGGGATCAAGCCCGGCCGGACCGGCTGACCCTCGAAGTCGAGGCTGGCCTCGTGCCGGTGGACATCCTGCGCGATCCCGATGGCGCGGCTAGCGGCGCGGAAATTGAGGCGCCGCGCGCGGTAGTCGTCGGGGAAGCGGTGCCGACCGATCTCGTGGCCGCCTGCATCGGACTCCCGGCCGATGCGATCCGTGTCGAATCGCACAACCCGCTGGTCGCAAGCGTGGGAATCGGCTTCGTCCTGGTGGAACTGGCCGATCAGGAGTCGCTTGCGGCGGCTAGCGCCGACATCGCGGGGTTCCGCGCCGCAGCCGCGCGCATCCCCGACCTGCCGCGGCACTTCGGCATCCATCTCTACGTGCGCGATCCCGGCGACCCCGCCCGGCTACGTACGCGTATGTTCAGCCCGCTTGATGGCATTCCCGAGGATCCGGCGACGGGCAGCGCCAACGCGGCGTTGGCGGCGCTGCTGGTCTCGCTCGCGCCAGGCGAGGATGTCACACTCGCGTTCGACATCACGCAGGGGGTGGAGATGGGCCGGCCGAGCCGGCTTGTGGCGAGCGCCGGCAAATCCGCCGAGGGCGCCGTGGTCGCGCGAATCGGCGGTGGCTGCATCCCGGTCTCGCGCGGCACGGTCGAGCTCTGAGCCGCGACGGCGGCGCGGCGCCCGCTCGGGGTGCGGTTGATGGCGCGCCGCTTTCTCCCTAGCTTGATCGTATCCGTGGAAAGGGAGACCGGCCGTGCTGAAGCTCGGATACAAGGCGTCCGCGGAGCAGTTCGCTCCCGGCCCGCTCCTCGACTTCTCGGTGCTGGCCGAACAGGTCGGCTTCGACAGCGTGTTCATCAGCGATCACTTCCAGCCGTGGAAGCACACCGACGGACACGCGCCGTTCTCCATGGCCTGGCTCGGCGCGCTGGGCGCCCGCACGCAGCGGGTCGTCATGGGCACCAGCGTGCTCACTCCGACCTTCCGCTATCATCCCACGATGGTGGCACAGGCGTTCGGCACATTGGGTGCGATGTTCCCGGGCCGGGTGCTGCTCGGCATCGGCACCGGCGAGAGCCTGAACGACGTGCCCGCGACGGGCATGGTGTGGCCCGAATTCAAGGAGCGTTTCGCCCGGATGCGCGAGGCCGTCACCCTGATGCGGCGGCTGTGGAGCGAGCAGCACGTCACCTTCGAGGGCCAGTACTATCAGACCAAGGACGCGACGATCTATGACCGGCCGGACCAGCCGGTGCCGATCTACGTCGCCGCCGCCGGCGCGCTGGTGGCGAAATACGCCGGCCGTCAGGCCGACGGCTTCATCTGCACCAGCGGCAAGGCGAGCGAACTCTACACCGAGACGTTGCTGCCCAACGTGCAGGAGGGGCTGAAGGCCTCTGGGCGCGACGCCGGCGGTTACGACATGATGATCGAGGTAAAAGTTTCCTTCGACCTCGATCGCGAGCGCGCGCTGGCCGACACCAAGCTTTGGGGCGCGCTCGCGCTGTCGCCCGAGGAGAAGATGTCGGTGCACGACCCGCGCGAGATGGAGCGGCTGGCCGACGCGCTGCCGGTCGAGCGCACCGCCAAGCGCTGGATCGTCTCGACCGACCCCGAGGAGCATGTCGAGAAGATCGCCTATTATCACGGGCTCGGCTTCAACCATCTGGTGTTCCACGCGCCGGGGCCGGATCAGCCGCGCTTCCTCAAACTTTATGGCGAGCGGGTTCTGCCCCTGTTGCGTAAGAAGTTCGGCTGAGACCGTGCGGCAGGCCCTCACCCAACCCTCTCCCGGAGGGAGAGGGCTTACGTTCTCCCTCTCCCTCCGGGAGAGGGCCGGGTTGAGGGGTCGACCCCGATGACTGCCTCCCTCAAACTCTTCGCCATTCCTGGCCTCCCCGTCGTCAAGCCGGGCGACGACCTGCCGAGCCTGATCGGCGCGGCACTCGAGCGGGAAGACCGCCGGCTCCTGCCCGGCGATGTGATCGTCGTCGCGCAGAAGATCGTTTCCAAAGCCGAGGGCCGCTTCGTCGATCTGGCCAGTGTGGCCCCGTCCGCCGAGGCCGAGCGCCTGGCCGGCGAGATCGGCAAGGACCCGCGCATCGTCGAGGTGATCCTCTCCGAGTCGGCCCGCGTCGTGCGCAGCCGCCCGAACCTGATGATCGTGGAGCACCGGCTCGGCTTGGTGATGGCGAATGCGGGCGTCGACCACTCCAATGTCACCCCGCTCGGGGAGCCCGACCAGCTCCTGTTGCTCCCGTTAGACCCGGACGGCAGCGCCGAGCGCCTGCGCCAAGCCCTGTCGGCGCAATTCGAAATCGACCTCGCCGTGGTCATCAGCGACAGTTTCGGCCGCCCCTGGCGGCGCGGCACCGTCGGCGTCGCGATCGGCTCGGCCGGCTTGCCGGCGCTGGTGGACATGCGCGGCAAGCCGGACATGTTCGGCCGCACCTTGGAGGTGACGGTTGTCGGGCTCGGCGACGAGGTGGCCGCCGCCGCCGGATTGCTGATGGGCCAGGCCGACGAGGGCCGGCCGGTCGTGGTGCTCCGCGGCCTGCGCTGGGCCGCCCCCGTGGTGCCCGCAAGCGAAATGGTGCGTCCGGCGTCCGAGGATCTGTTTCGGTGAGCCTGGTTGTCGCGCTCTCCGGCGGCATCGGCGGCGCCAAGCTGGCGCTCGGTCTGAGCCGGGTGCTCCCGGCGGACGAGTTGCTGGTCGTCGCCAACACGGGCGACGATTTCGAGCATCTTGGCTTGGCCGTCTCGCCCGACATCGACACCCTGATGTACACCCTCGCCGGCATAGCCAATCCAGAAACCGGCTGGGGGCGGGCGGGCGAAACCTGGTCGTTCATGGCGGCCTTGGCCGACCTCGGCGGCGAGACCTGGTTCCGGCTCGGCGACAAGGATCTCGCTGTCCATGTCGAGCGCACGCGGCGGCTGCGCGCCGGCGAGAGCCTGTCCGCGATAACCGACGAGCTTGGCCGCCGGCTGGGCGTGGCATCCAGGGTGCTGCCGATGTCAAACGACGCGGTGCGAACGCGGGTGCGCACGGAGACGGGCTGGATCGAGTTCCAGGACTATTTCGTCGGCCAGCAATGTCGGCCGGTGGTGCGCGAGCTGGCCTTCGCCGGTGCCGCCGAGGCGCGCCCGCATCCCGATTTCCTGGCCGCCTTGGCGCGATCCGATCTGCGCGCCGTCGTGATCTGCCCGTCCAACCCCTTCATCAGCGTCGAGCCGATTCTTTCGGTGCCCGGCGCGCGCGCGGCCCTCGCGGCCTGCCCGGCGCCGGTGATCGCCGTCTCGCCCATCATCGGCGGCCGCGCCGTGAAGGGGCCGACCGCGAAGATGATGGCCGAACTCGGCCTCGACGTGAGTGCGGCGACCGTCGCCGATCGTTACGATGACCTGCTGGACGGCTACGTGGCGGACCACGCGGACGCCGACGCCCTGTTCCGTGTCCGCCCGCGCGTGTTCCTGGCCGCGACCTTGATGACGACGCTCGCCGACCGCGAGGCGCTGGCGCGCGCGGTGCTCAACGCGGCGGATGAGCTCGCCGCGTGAGCGGGGCCGATGTCTGGGCGGTGGTTCCGATCAAGGAGGTGGGTGGCGCCAAGCAGCGGCTCGCCGGCCTGCTGACGGCCTTACAGCGGCACGAACTGGCGATCACGATGGCCGAGGACGTGCTCTCGGCTCTGTCCGAGGTTCGCGGCCTGGCCGGCCTGCTCGTGGTGACGCGGGACGCGGCGGCGGCGGCGCTCGCGCGGCGCCTCGGCGCGCGCGTGACCGAACAGGGCGCGCTGGATGGGCACACCGGCGCGGTGATGGCGGCGACGCGCATCCTGCTGGGCGAGCGGCGCGACGGGTTGCTTCAGGTGCCGGGCGACATCCCGCGCATCACCGCCGCCGAGGTCGAGACGGTGCTCGCGCGCCATCGACCGGCCCCCTCCTTCACGATCGTCCCCGCGCATGACGAGCGGGGCTCGAACGCGGTGCTGCTGTCGCCGCCCGACGCCGTGCCGCTGCGCTTCGGCGACGACAGCTTCTTCCCGCATCTCGACGCGGCGCGCGCGCAAGGGATCGAGCCGACGGTCGTTCCGCTTCCCGGGATCGGCATGGACATTGATCATCCGGCCGACCTCGCGCGCTTCCTGCGCATGACCCCGCGCGCGGCAACGCAAACCTTCGCCTACCTCGAAGCCTCCGGTCTGGCGCGCACGGTGCTCGACGGCGATTACTGAGCCGCGGATCAATCGACGATCGCGGCGTACACCATGTCGCGGAACAGCACGCGGTAATACTCGCGCTGCGCCGGTGCCTGGATCATCAGCACGGAGTGCAGCCGCTCGGCCGGATCGACCCAGAACGTCGTGCCCGCCGCGCCGCCCCAGTAATACTGCCCGACCGTGCCCGGGATGGAGGCGATGCCCGCGTGCAGCCGCACGGCGAAGCCGAGGCCGAAGCCGTAGCCGGGCGGCAGCAGGTCCGGCGAGCCGGTGATGGTGCCGAGGTGGTCGGCGGTCATCAGCTCGACCGTCTTGCGGCCGAGCAGGCGCGTCCCGTCCAACTGGCCGTTATTCAGCAGCATCTGCAGGAACCGCGCGTAGTCGAGCGTGGTCGCCACCATGCCGCCGCCGCCCGACTCGAAGCTCGGCTTCTGCCGCACCTCGATGAGCTGCACGTCGGTGCCGCCCTCGGGGTCTTTGGCGAACGCCTCGGCAAGCCGGCCCTGATGCGCTTCGGGAACCCAGAACCCGCTGTCGTTCATGCCTAGCGGCTTGAGGATGCGACGTTCCAGGAAATCGCCGAGCGTGTCGCCGGACAGCACTTCGACCAGCCGGCCGAGCACGTCCGTCGAGCGGCTGTACTCCCATTGCGTGCCGGGCTGGAAGGCGAGGGGCAGCTTGCCCAGCATCGCCGCCTGGTCGGAGTTGGTCTGCCTGCGCCGGTAGATCTTGGCGTCTATGTACGCCTTGTGCACCGGACCGTCGCCGCGGAACTCGTAGGTCAGGCCCGAGGTGTGGCGCAGCAAATCCTGCACCGTGGCCTCGCGCTCGGCTGGCACGTGATCGGTCGTGCCGTCGCGCTGCAGGAGCACGGTCTGTTTGGCGAATGCGGGGATGTACTTGGCAACCGGGTCGTTGAGCAGGAACTGCCCTTCCTCCCACAGCATCATCGTTGCAACCGACACGATCGCCTTGGTCATCGAGTAGATGCGAAAGATCGCGTCCTTGGGCATCGGCTCGCGGGAGGCCGGATCGCGCAGGCCGAACGCCTCCTGATAGGCGATTCGGCCGTTGCGCATCACGATGGCGACCGCGCCGGGGATGTGTCCCTGCTCCACCTTGGCGCGCAGCACGCCCGACAGTCGTGCGAGGCGCTCGGTGGAAAGCCCTACCTCTTCGGGTTTGGCGGTCGGCAGTGTCGTCATGTGAATCCTCCCAGCGTCGGGGTCAGGCCCTCACCCAACCCTCTCCCGGAGGGAGAGGGCTTCTCTTCTCCCTCCCCCTTGCGGGAGAGGGCCGGGGTGAGGGGGTGTCAGGCACTGGCCCGGGCCAGCTTGCGCGGTGCGTTCTGCGCCATCGGTTGCAGTTCCGGCGCCGCGAACGACGCCGCGAGCCTATCCGCCGCGACCGGCCGATACAGCGTATCACGTTGCTGCGGGATGCGGCCGATGGAGCGGATCAGCGTCTCCATCGCCTCCGGCGGGAACTCCTGCCCATGCTGCGTCCCCGCCGCGCGCGAGATGCTCTCGTTCATCAAGGTGCCGCCGAGATCGTTGGCTCCGGCCTGGAGACACCGCGCGGAGCCCGCCGGCCCCATCTTCACCCAGGAGACCTGGATGTTGGTGATCAGCGGATTGAGGGCGAGCCGGGCGACCGCGTGCATCAGCACGGCTTCGCGCACCGTCGGGCCGCGCCGCGACAGGCCGCGGAGGTACATCGGCGCCTCCATGTGCACGAAGGGCAGCGGCACGAACTCGGTGAACCCGCCCGTCTCCGCTTGCAAGTCACGCAAGCGCAGCAGATGGCGCGCCCAGGACAGCGGCGTCTCCACATGGCCGAACATGATCGTGGACGTGGTGCGCAGGCCGAGCGCGTGCGCCTCCCGCACCACCCGCAGCCACTGGTCCGTCATGATCTTGTCGGGCGCGATAACCCGGCGCACCTCGTCGTCGAGGATTTCCGCCGCCGTGCCGGGCAGGGTGCCGAGGCCGGCCTCCTTCAGTTCCGCCAGGAAGTCGGACAGCGAGCGCCCGAGCGTCGCCGCACCCTGCGTCACCTCCAGCGGCGAGAACGCGTGCACGTGCATCCCCGGCACCGCCGCCTTGATGGCGCGCGCGATGCCGACATATGTCGCGCCGGTATAATCAGGATGGATGCCGCCCTGCAGGCAGACCTCGGTCGCGCCGCGATCCCAAGCCTCGCGGGAACGGCGGACGATCTCCTCGATCTCCAAGTCGTACGGCGTTCCGCGCAACGCCTCGTGGGTCTTGCCCTTAGAGAAGGCGCAGAACTTGCAATGATAATAGCAGATGTTGGTGTAGTTGATGTTGCGATTGACGACGTATCGGATGACGTCGCCGCTCGCCGCCTGGCGCAACGCGTCTGCCGCCGTGACGACGTGTTCGTAGTCGACATCTCGCGCGACGAACAGCCGGACGATTTCGTCCTCGTTGAGCCGATCGCCCTTGGTTGCCTTTGCAACGATCCCGGCAAGCCCCGCTTCGGCCGCGGCAAGCCGGACCTCGCCCGCACGCGGCGGCACTGCCAGACCCGGCGACCAGTCGTCGTCGCGCGCGAGGCCCTCAGCGTCCATCATCCGTCGCGTAACGGTTGCGATGGGCGGAGCAAGCCAGCGATCGGCTTCGCGCGCGTATTCGGGATACACCGGCAGGCGCTGCACCAGCACCTTGCCCACAGCGGCGGTACGCTGTGCCAGTTCGTCGATCGCGGGCCAGGGCGCTTCGGGGTTCACGTGGTCTGGCGTCACCGGCGAAACGCCGCCCCAGTCGTTGATGCCGGCTGCAACGATCCGGTCGTAGTCGGCGGGTGTGAGATTGGGCGGCGCCTGTATGTTGACGCGCGGCCCGAGGATCAGCCGCGCCGCCGCCACGGTCCAGAGCAGGTCGTAGAGATCGGGCTCGGGCGCGTCGGCGCGCTTGGTGTTCGGCTTGGCGCGGAAGTTCTGGATGATGACTTCCTGGATATGCCCGTAACGGGCTTGCAGGTCGCGGATCGCGAGAAGCGAGTCCAGCCGCTCGGCGCGGGTCTCGCCGATGCCGATGAGGATGCCGGTGGTGAACGGGACGGCGAGCTCCCCCGCGAGGCGGATGGTCTCGAGGCGCACGGCGGGAAGCTTGTCGGGCGAGCCGTAATGCACGCCGCCCGGCTCGCACAGCCGCGCGCTGGCCGACTCGAGCATGATGCCCTGGCTCGCCGTCACCTCGCGCAAGGAAGCGATCTCGTCGCGCGTCATCACGCCGGGGTTGGCGTGCGGCAGCAGCCCGGTTTCCTTCAGCACGAGCGCGCACATGGCGCGCAGGTAGTCGATCGTGGTGGTGTGACCCAACGCCGCCAGCGCCTCGGTCGCGGCGCGGTAACGCAGCTCAGGCTTGTCGCCCAGGGTGAACAGCGCCTCCGTGCAGCCGGCGGCGGCGCCTGCGCGGGCGATCGCCAGCACGTCCTCCGGCGACAGATACGCCGGCCGGCCGACGCGCGGGCGCTCCGCGAACGTGCAATAATGACAGACGTCCCGGCATAGCTTGGTGAGCGGGATGAATACCTTGCGCGAATAGGACAGGTTGCGCCCGTGTCCGGCGTCGCGCAGCGACGCCGCCCGGGCCAGCAGCTCGGGCAGCGGAGCGTGGCTGATCCACTCCATCGTGGCTTCGTCATTGTTCATGCTGTGTGTCGATCGGCTTCGGACCCGCGCCGCGTCGGGCAGGGCAAGTCCTTCGCCGTCCCCCTGTCTTGGCTTGGGCGGCAGCATGTACCCGGCGCGGGGGGAAGCCAACGCGAAAATCCGGTGCTAGCCTGAGACCAGCAATGCAAGGGAGGATGGGATGCAGTTCGGGTTTAACCTGCCGACATCCGGGGATTTGATCGCGCCGGACATCCTGGCGCGGCTCGCGGCGGAAGGCGAGGCGATGGGCTACGAGTTCGCCCAGGCCAGCGACCACGTCCTGATCCCGACCTCTATCGCCAACAACTACCCCTATTCCGACACGGGCGAGTTCCCCGGCGGGGCGCGCCTGCCGCGGCATGAGCAGTTCATGGAAATGATGTTCGTCGCGGCCAAGACCAGCAAGCTCCGCATCCTGTCTTCGGTCACCGTGGTGCCGCACCGGCCGGCGGTGCTGCAGGCCAAGATGATCGCGACCATGGACGTGCTTTCCGGCGGCCGCATCATCTGGGGCATCGGCGCCGGCTGGATGCGTGAAGAATTCGATGCGCTCGACACCGACCCGTTCGACCACCGTGGCACGGTGACGGACGAATACATCGCCGCGGCGAAGGCGTGCTGGACGCAGGACGTGCCGAGCTACGAAGGCAAGTACGTCAAGTTCGCCAACGTGCTGGTAGACCCGAAGCCGGTGCAGAAGCCGCACCCGCCGATCTGGGTCGGCGGCGAGAGCGGTGCGGCGCTGCGCCGCACGGCGCGGTTCGGCGACGGCTGGTATCCGATCGGCACCAACCCCGAGTTCCGGCTGGACAGCTTGGCGCGCTACAAGGCGGGCGTCGACAAGCTGCGCGGGCTGATCGCCAAGGCGGGACGCCAGCAGTCGGACGTGGCGCTTACCTACCGCGTGGCGCGGCACGGGGAGTCGCTGCCCGACAAGGCGGACGACGGCGAGCGGCGGATGTTCTCCGGCAGCAATCAGGACATCCTCGACGATCTGCGCGCGTTCAAGGCGATCGGCGTCGTTGCGGTGGACTTCACCCTGGTGAGCCAGGACGTCGAGACGTCGCTGACGACCATGAAGCGGTTCCGCGAAGACGTATTGAACAAGGTCTGAGGCACATGCAGCTTGGAATCACGCTAAAACTCGGCGCGGGCAATCCGGTCGACATCGATACTGTGCTGGAGGCTGAGCGGCTCGGCTTCTCGCAGGTGTGGGCCGGCGAGGCCTACGGCACCGATGCGGTGACGCCGATCACCTGGGTGCTGGCGCGCACGACCAAGATCAAGGCCGGCACCGGCATCATGCAGATGCAGGCGCGCACACCGACCTGTGCCGCGATGACCGCGCAAACCTTGCAACTCATGTCGGGCAACCGCTTCCTCTGCGGCGTCGGCCCGTCCGGGCCGCAGGTGATCGAGGGATGGCACGGCCAGCCCTACGGCAAGCCGATCGCGCGCACCAAGGAGTATATCGAGATCATCCGCCGGATCCTGCAGCGCGAAGGCCCGCTGACCTACGAGGGGGAGCTTTACACGATCCCCTATTCCGGCCCGGGCGCCAGCGGGCTGGGAAAGCCGCTGAAGAGCATCGTGCACGGCGACCCGAGCCTGCCGATCTACACCGCCTCCATCACGCCGGCTGGCCTGCGCGCGGCCGGCGAGGTGGCGGACGGCACCCTGCCGATCTTCTTCTCGCCCGAGAAGCCCAACCTCATCACCGACGCGATCGAGGAGGGCATGAAGAAGTCGAAGAACAGCAAGACGCTCGCCGATTTCGACAACGCGCCCTACGTGCGCATCCGCATGGGCGACGACCTCGACAAGTGCCGCGACGCGCTCAGGCCGGAGCTGGCATTGTATATCGGCGGCATGGGAGCGCGGTCGAAGAATTTTTATAACGATCTCGCCCGGCGGCTCGGCTACGAGGAAGCGGCCGAAACGATCCAGAACTTCTATCTCGACGGCAAGAAGAAAGAGGCCGAGGCGGCGGTGCCGGTGAAGCTGATCGACGAAATATCGCTCGTAGGTCCGGCCGACCGGATCCGTGACCGCATGCAGGCCTGGAAGGACGTGGGGAACAGCAACAAGGTCCGCACAATGGTGCTGACCGGCGGCACGGTCGAGGCGTTGCGGGTGGCGGCGGAAGCCGCCCTCTGAACGTGGCCCGGCCGGCGGGATCGTGGCCGAACCGCGCGCCGCCGTTGATGATGCAGCGCGCCGTCACATCCTCGACGGTGACGGCCAGGCTGGTGGTCACCGTCCAGGACGCGGGATCGCCGGGAAGAGCGAGTTCCCGGTCGGCTGGTCCGATGCGCGGATCATTGCGGCGATCGAAGACGTGGCCAATGACGCCGCTTCGCGGAGGCACAGGCGGACCCGAGATGGACGAAATATCGTCGAGGGAACGCGAGATGGGGTAGATATCCGCGTGGTTATCGAACCGGATGGCGTCAGGATCGTGACGGGGCATCCGACCAATCGGCCGCGTAATCAGTGATGCGGCAAAGAGAGCGAGAATGCGGGACGTGAATTATTATAGATCGATTGAGGGCGAGCTTCTATCGATCCTGTCGGAGTTGGGGCCGGAATGGACCGCTGAGGACAAGACCGCCGTCCAGGAAGAAATCGGCTATGCCGAGTACGGCCTCGCGATCGAGGTTTTGGCGGGAAGCGCGGTCAATCTGGGCCGCCCTCTCTCGCCTGATCTCCGGAAGCGGATCGGTGTGCTCGCGGACCGGGCGGGGCTCCAGGACAGCGCATTGATAGCAAGCTTGCGCAAACGTCAGGCGGCGTAAGCGGGGCTCTCTCGAAGTCCGGGGCTAGTCAGTAGAACGAAGCAATCTCCCTCCGAGGAGGCAATATGCAGAACGGCACGGCGTCGGCCGACAAACCCAGGGCGATCGTCATAGGCGGCTCGGCCGCCGGATTGCTCGCGGCGGCGACCTTGCGGCGGGGCGGGTGGCAGGCCGACGTGTTCGAACGATCGCCGGTCGAGCTGGTCGGGCGCGGCGCGGGCATCGCCTGCCATCCCGAGCTCGCCGAAGCGCTGGACGAGAGCGGCGCGGGCAGCGAGGGCCTCGGCATTCACGTGGCCGAACGCGTCGCGTTCGATGCCGGCGGCGCCGTCGCCGCCCGACGCGACCACCCGCAGATCGTGACCTCGTGGGACCGCATCCACCAGCTTGGGCGGCAGGCGATCCCGGACCCGCATTACCACCTCGGCCGCGAGCTCGTCTCCGTCACGCAAACCGAGGGCGCCGTCATCGCGGTGTTCGCCAACGGGGAGAGCGTGACCGGCGACGTGCTGGTGGGGGCGGACGGGTTCCGCTCCGCAGTGCGCGGCATCTTCCTGCCCGACGTGCAGCCGGAATACGCCGGTTACGTGATCTGGCGCGGGCTGGTGGACGAGGGCGACCTGCCGCCCGAGTTGCACGCCCGCATCTTTCGCCATTTCGCGTTCTATTTCCTGCCGCGCTACGAATCGATCGGCTACCCGATCCCCGGCCGCAACAACGACGTGCGTGAGGGGCACCGGCGCTACAACTGGGTCTGGTATCGCGGGGCGACCCCCGAGCAGCTCGCCGAAATCCTGACGGACGCGTCCGGTAAGCGGCACGAGTTCGGCATCCCGCCGGCGTTGCTGCGGCCGGAAGTGGTCGGCGCGATGCGCGAAGCGGCGAAGGAGGTCATCACGCCGCCGCTGCTTGCCGCCCTCGACCACATCGCGCAGCCGTTCGTCACCCCGATCTATGATTTCTGCTCGCCGAACTTCGCGTTCGGCCGGGTCGCGCTGATCGGCGACGCGGCGGTGACGGCGCGTCCGCATGTCGGCTACGGCACCACCAAGGCGGCCTGCGATGCGGTGGCGCTCGGCCGTACGCTGAACGCGGCGCTCGGCGGCGACATCCCGGCGGCGCTGCGTGCCTTTGAGGCGGAGCGCCAGCCGGTCGGGCGCAAGACCTACTTGCGCAGCCGCCAGCTCGGCGACTGGATGGGCGTGCCCCGCCCGAGCATGGCGCTGGACGAGGAGGAGGACCACGGCGTGCACACCTTGCACGGCATCCTGCGCCACACCGGGAGCAACGAATTCCTGACCGGCCGCGAGCCCGGCCGCCCCATCGTGGAAGCGGAGCTCGGCGACTACGAGGCTGCCCAGTGAGCGCGGACCTCTCCGCGCCCGACTACGCCCGCCGCATGCGGCTGATCGCGCAGCACGACCAGGGCGGCCGCGCCGATGGCGTGCAGATCATGGTGCAGCGCGGCCACGCCTATGTCGGACACATGTTCTCGCAGGGCTTCAGCGTGATCGACGTGCGCGATCCGGCCCGGCCGGTCACGGTCGCCCATATCCAGGCGCCCCCGAACACCTGGAACATCCACCTGCAAGCGCACGACGATCTGATGCTCGTCGTCAACGCGCGCGACATGTTCGCGGCGGCGGAATTCCAGGACGAGCGGGCCTATTACTCCGGCTCCATCGGCGCCAAGACCGGCATTGCCACGATGGGCGACACGGACGCGCGCAACTGGACGGCCGGCATGACCGTCTACGACGTTTCGCGGCCGGCCGAGCCGCGGCAGATCGGCTTCCTGCCGATCGAGGGCGGCGGCGTCCACCGAATCTGGTACACCGGCGGGCGCTGGGCCTACGTGTCGGCGCTGCTCAACGGGTTCAGCGACTACATCCTACTGACGATCGACATGGCCGACTCCACGCAACCGCGTGAGGCCGGCCGGTTCTGGCTGCCCGGCATGAACGTCGCTGCGGGCGAGACGCCGCCCTGGCCCGACACGCGCCGATGCGGCCTGCACCATGCGATCGTGCATGGCGAAACGGCGTACGCCGCGTGGCGCGACGCCGGCATGGCGATCGTGGACGTGTCCGACCGCGCCGCCCCGCGCTTGTTGACGCACCGCAACTGTCGCCCCCGTTCGGCGGCGGCACGCATAATTGCCTACCTTTGCCCGATCGCGACCTGCTGGTCGTGGTCGACGAGGCGGTGCTCGACCATCAGGAGGACGGGCTCAAACTCATCTGGCTCATGGACATCCGCGAGCCTTCCAATCCGATCAGTATCTCGACGTTCCCGACGCCCTCCGAAGCGGACTACGTGAGCAAGGGCGGCCATTTCGGCCCGCACAACGTGCATGAGAACAGGCCGGCGAGCTTCGTCAGCTCGACCCTGATCTTCGCCACCTACCAGAACGCCGGGGTGCGGGTATTCGACATCAGCAACCAGTACCGCCCCGAGGAGGTCGGCGCCTTCGTCCCGGCCGGACCGACACGGATGATGGACCGGCGCCCCAATCGCGCCCAGGTGATCCAGTCCTGCGACGTGTTCGTGACCGCCGACGGGCTGATCTACTGCACGGATTACAATGCGGGGCTTTCCATCCTCGAGTTTCAGGGTTAGGGGGGACCGCCGCTTGCAGCGGCATGCTCACAGCCGCGGCGTTGGACGGAAGGCCGCTGATCATGGAACAAGTCGCTTCTTGTCCGGTCCAGCCACTCTGAAGGCAGCCATGGCTGTCATTACAGTCCGCTTAATTGTTTCCCAGGATCCAGTGGCGCTCCGACGCCTCCGCCCTGTGTGGAACCCACGTCGCGGAAACCATCTTGGCCAGCGGTCCACCCGACCGCGCACACAGGCCGGACATGTGGACGCAAACGAACCGACCCAAAATCCGCAACCCGAAGCTGGCAAACAGGGGGCCGTTCTCTAATCGCGCCTCCTCGCAGCTCGCCTGCACCTTCGCCCCGGTGGGCAACTCGCACCCGCGTCGGCGTCCTGCGCGAGTGGATCTCGTCAGGGCTTGGTCAGGCCGCCGCTGCCTGCTCTGACCAGCGGAACGGTTCGCCGGACCGCCAGATGCTGTGCAGGATCACGGACAGCTTCCTGGCCAGGGCGACACGCGCCTTGCCGATGCCGGACCGCCTCGCGATCGCCTGCGCCCCGATGCCGGGCACACTCATCAGCAGGCGGCATGTCGGGTCCTGCTTTGCCAACGCACGCACCTCTTTATCGAAGGCGGCGACCTGTTCGCGCAGCTGCCGCCATGCCTCAAGCATAGGCCGGACGATCGGCGCCAGGTCGTCGCGGCCGACAAGCAACTCCTCGACGCGTCGGTCAAATGGAAGCCTTCGCATTGCGCCGGGCAGCATCCCGAGATTGCCGTCAGCTTCTGCGAAACGTCCAAACCGACAAATCGGGTCATCGAGCAGCCTCCCATGATGCCAACTGCCGGGCGACAACGCCCGGATCGCGGCACTATGAGCGTTCAAAGCGCCCGACCGCGATTACCCGATGTCCACACATGGATCGCCACCGCCTTCGCCCAGGACGACGCGGCCGCCGCTTGCAAGCAGTGGCGAGAAGTCGCCGACCAAGCCCGGCCGCGCGTGTGCCGAAACTGGCCAAGCTGATGGACGACGCCGAAGCCGACGTGCTGGCCTACATGGGGTTCCCGGCCCAGCACCGGGCCAAGATACATTCCACCAACCCGATCGAGCGGCTCAACGGCGAGATCAAGCGGCGCAGCGATGTCGCACGGGTCGGGCTTTGCCCGCCCGAGGGCAGGCTCGGCATCTTTCCAAACGAGGCGGCCATCACCCGGCTGATCGGTGCCTTGCTACTCGAACAGAACGATGAGTGGGCCGTTCAGCGAGCCCGCTACAGGACACTGGAAACCATCGCTCCACTCAGCGATGATCTCACCGTCAGCCTGCCGTCCCCGGCAGCCTGATCGAGCAGCCAACCCTGCTCAGCACGCCGTTGCTACACCACGGCGCGGGACACGATCATCGCTTGGCAGCACAGCGCAGCCCCGACAGCTACATCGCGGGCGGCATCGCCATCAACCGGCAAGGCCCTCGCTTCTCGGCCGATATCGACATTTTTCACGACTCCGCCGCCCGGCTCGAACGCGCGGTCAAGGCGGACGAAGCCGCGCTTGCCGCAGCCGGTTACAAAATTGCGTGGTCGCCGACCCAACGCGCCGAGAGGCGCGGAGCGACCATCGAAAAAGGCGGCGAGCAGATGCAGCTTGAGTGGGTGACCGATTCCGCCTTCCCGTTTTTCCCAACGCAGCCGGACGAGCTATTCGGTTACATGCTGCACCCGGTCGATCTTGCCACCAACAAGGCATCGGCGGCGACGCCACGGGCGTCGTGTGACAAGCCATCCAGTCCGACCTTGAGGCACCGTGGGATCGGCCGCTCTGCCCACCCGCGCGGACCTCTATTTGTCCCGCGTGTGGCAGACCGCCTCGATGTTGTGGCCGTTCAGGTCGATCGCGAACGCCGCGTAGTAGTCCGGGTGATACTCGATCCGCAGCCCGGGCGCGCCGTTGTCGCGCGCGCCGGCGGCCAGCGCCGTCTTGTGAAAGCGTTGCACCTCGCGCTCGTTCACCGCTGTGAAGGCGAGATGGATACGGCCGGGCGGCGTGCCGTAGCTGCCAAACCAGAACTGGCCGCGACCCTCCCGGCCCAGCAGCGCCCAGTCAGGACCCTCCTTGACGACCTTGATGCCGATCGTTGCGAGCACCGTGGCGTAGAATTTCCGGCTCGCGGCGAAGTCGGTCACGGCAAAGCCGATGTGGTCGAGCATCGCGGGGTTCCCTTCAGGCTGGTGTCGCGACGGAGCCGGTCGCATCCAAACGGAACCGGCCCTTTGTCGAGCGCGTAGGGTGGTGCCAGACTGCTGCCCAGTTCAAGCGACTCGGATGCCGCCGTGACTCTGGACGACGCCCTCCGCGACCTCGCCGCCGACGGCAACGAGCTCCCCGGCGCCGCGATGCGATGGACCCTCGACCACTGGGACGCGGCCGGCCCGCGTCTCCTGACCCTCCTCGGCGCCTACGAACGCAAGCAGGACCGTTCCGAGCCGGCGGAGCGGGCCCTGTTCTTCGCGCTTCATCTCCTGGGCGAGAAGCGGGAAGGCGCCGCGTTCGGCCCTTTGTGCCGGCTGCTGCTGGACGGGCAGGCTTCCGACCTGGTCCTCGGTGATGCGATCACCATGACATTGCCTCAGCTCTTGATCAGCACCTTCGATGGCGACCTCGCCGCGCTCACGGCCGTCATCGAGGCCACCGAGGCGGACGACTTCGCCCGGTATGGCGCTCTGCTCGCGATGGCCTACCTTGCCCGCACCGCCTGCTTGCCGGAAGCGGAGATGCGCGCCCGCCTAGAGCGTTGGCTGGCCGAGTTGCGGCCGCAAGGCGAGCATTTCGTATGGGCGGGCTGGATGCTGGCCGTCGCCTATCTCGGTTATGACGACCTCGCCGGAGCGGCAGAGGAGCTGATAACGCGCGGTTTCGTCGCCCCCGATTGCATGGGTGCGGACGAGTTCCGGGATGAGCTCGATCGTACGCTGAGTGACCCGGATCGCATGGCCGGCTTTGCGCACGAGAACATCGGACCGTTCGGCGAAGCGATCGCCGAGCTTGCGGGCTGGCAGTGGTCCTCCGAGGAGAGGGCGCCCGAGTTCGCCGATTACGAGGTCCAGCAGCCGGTCACCAACCCGATGCGTGGGGTCGGCCGCAACGATCCTTGCCCGTGTGGCAGCGGCAAGAAGTTCAAGAAGTGCTGCCTCGTCTGAGCGGGATCGGCCCTGTCTCTCTGGCGCCGCGTCTCTCTGGCGCCGCGCGTCCGATTGGCCATGATGGAGCATGACAGCTCCACCCGTCGGCCCCGAAGTCGATCCAACGCCCCGCCCGCTTCCCGCAAGAGTGCCGATACGCGGGCAGTACGCGGTGCTGGAGCCGTTGCATCGGCGTCACGCCGAAGAACTCTGGCGGGCGGCCCAAGGGGCGGACGACAGCTGGGCCTATCTCGGCTACGGCCCGTTCCCGTCGGCGGCGGCGATGGCCGGCCACGTCGCCGACATGGCGGCGCAGCACGATCCGATGGCGTGGGCGGTGCGGCCGGTCAGCACCGGCGTCGCCTCCGGCTGGCTGACCTTGATGGACATGCAGCCGAGGAACGCCGCCATCGAGCTCGGCAACATCTGGTTCGCGCCACCCATGCAGCGCACGCGCGCGGCGACGGAGGCGATGTTCCTGCTGCTGCGGCTCGCCGCCGAGGAGCTCGGCTATCGGCGGCTGCTGTGGAAGTGCAACGCGCTGAACGCGCCGTCGCGCCGCGCCGCCGACCGCCTCGGCTTCACCTACGAGGGCACCCTGCGGGCGCACATGGTGGTCAAGGAACGCCGGCGGGATTCGGCCTACTACAGCATCGTGGGTGACGAGTGGCCGCGTTGCCGCGACGCGCTGCTGCGCTGGCTCGACCCGTCCAACTTCGCCCCCGACGGCACCGCCCGGGCGGGCTTGGCCGAACTGCGGCGTTGAGCGGGCAAGTCTCAAGCCGCCGCTGGGCGCGACAGCATCGCGCGCAAGGCCGGCAGGCCGACGCGACGGCACCAGTTGCCGAATGCTTCGGCAGGTTGGCGGGTCTGGCCCCATTGCGCGAACAGCGGCGCCAGGGTCGGCGCGATGTCCGCCTGCTTCACGCGATCGAGGAGTTGCGCGGCCAATACGGTTCCCTCGAAGTCGCCTCCCACGTAGATCACGAAATGCCCCGGGATGCGGCCGACGAGGCCGATATCCCCCTCGTAGCTCCGCGCGCAGCCGTTCGGGCACCCGGTGATGCGCAGGCTGATGCGCTCCTGCCCGAGGCCGAGTTGGTCGAGCGCCGACTGCAATCCGGCCACGATCGGTGCGCGCACCCGCTCGGCTTCGGTGAGCGCCAAGCCGCACGTCGGCAGGGCCGGGCAGGCCAGCGTCCAGCGCGCAAGAGGCGTCAGCGCCGAAGCCGGGACGACGCCGTGATCTCCGAGGGGCCGATCGAGTTCGGCGCGCTGCCCCTCCGCGACGTCGGTGAGCAGCACGTCCTGCTGCGGCGTGATCGTCGGGACGGCCCCGGTGCGCTCCACCGCCTCGCGCAGCGCCGTGCGCAGCCGGGCGTCCGTGGTGTCCTCGATGCGGCCCGACGGCACCGGCACGCCGAGCCACCACCTGCCGTCGCCTTGCGGGTGCCAGCCGAGCAGGTCCGGCACCGCGAGCGGCGGCGTCGGCAGCGGCGGCGCGAGTTCCAGCCCGTAATCGCGGGCCAGATGGGCGACGACGGCTTCCTGCCCGAGGTCGTCCAGCACGTATTTCAGTCGGGCGCGCTTGCGGTCGGCGCGATTGCCGTAGTCGCGTTGGAAGGCGATGACCGCCTCGGTTGCGCGCACGAGGGCGTCCGGCCCCACCGAGCCCACGACTGTGGCAAGGCGGGGATAGGTGTCCTTGCGGTTATGGGTCATCCCCAGCCCGCCGCCGATGGCGACGTTGTAGCCGAGCAGCCGCCCGCCAGCGAACACGAGAATGAAACCGAGATCGTTGGCCAGCACGTCGACCGTATTGTCTTCGGGTATGGCCAGGGCGATCTTGAACTTTCGCGGCAGATACGTCGGCCCATACAGCGGCTCGTGCTCCGGGCCGGCGTAGGGGGTCTCGTCAAGGAAGATCTCGTGATAGGCGCGGCTCCTGGGCAGCAGCGCGGCCGACAGTCTCCGTGCGTCGGCCTCGAGCCGCGCATGAACGGTGTCGCGCACCGGCGCCGGTGAGGTCATCACGTTGCGCACCACGTCGCCGCACGCCGCCTGCGTGGTGAGAAGCGTCCGGTTGACGGCCGCGATGGTGGATTTCAGATCCTGCTTCAGCACGCCGTGAAATTGGATTCCCTGACGCGTGGTCAGCCGCAGCGTCGCGTTGCCGTGCCGGGCAGCGAGGTCGTCGAGTGCCAGGTATTGCGCTGCCGTCAGCCGGCCGCCCGGCATGCGCACGCGCACCATGAACTGATAGTCTTTTTCTTCGCCTTGCTGCTTCAGGGCGGTCGCCGTGTCGCGGTCATACTGCTCGTAGGTGCCGTGGAACTTGAGCAGATTGTAGCCGTCTTCGCTCACTTGCGTGCCGCCGCCGGCAAGCTCCTGTGCCAGCGTGCCTCGAAGCAGGCGGCTCGTTCCCTTGAGGATCTCGACCCCGGAGCGCTTGGGGGGAAATCTCACGGTCATGGAGGCATTATTTGACATTGTCCACCAAGTGGTCGTTAAACTTGCGACTTCACGATTGCACGCGGGATATCGCGTGTAAACAGGGCCGCATCGAAGGGAAATGTCATGCAGGTTCGCGCGGTGGTTTCGGTTCGCAGGCCTCGCGAGCGGCTTGCGCCGGAGCCCGATCCGGAAGGCGCGCCGGAGTTGTGGCCGGTCGGGCTGTCGGATGCCGCCTGGATCGTGGTGTGCCTCCTGGGCGCGCGCTTGCTCATGCTGTGGGGCTGAAGCCGCCCTCGGCGGCGACTGAGTTCGCCCCCGACGGCACCGCCCGCGCGGGCTTGGCGGAACTGCGGCGTTGAGCGGGCTCGACCGGCTGCTCGACGGTTACCGGCGCTTCCGCTCCGCCGGCTGGCCGGAGCGGCGTGTCGTGTTCGAGGGCCTGGCCGCCGCCGGACAGCATCCGCGCGCGCTCGTCGTGGCGTGCGTCGACAGCCGGGTGGACCCCGCGATGATCTTCGACGCCGGGCCGGGCGAGCTCCTGATCGTGCGCAACGTCGCCAATCTGGTGCCGCCCTATGCGCCTGACGCCGCCTATCACGGCACCAGCGCCGCGCTCGAGTTCGGCGTGCGCGTGCTGTGCGTGCCGAACCTCGTCGTGCTGGGGCACGGCCAGTGCGGCGGCGTCGAGGCGTTGCTGCAGGGCGCGCCGGAGGCCGCGCGGGACTTCGTGGCGCCCTGGATGGCGATGGCCGAGCCGGCCCGCCGACGCGCGCTCGCCTGCGACGCTCCCGACGCGCGGCAACGCCGTTGCGAGCACGAGGTGGTCAAGCTCTCGCTGGCCAACCTCCTGACGTTTCCCTGGATCGCCGAGCGCGTGGCGGCGGGCGATATTGCGCTGCACGGCGCCTGGTTTGCGATCCACTCGGGCGAGCTTGCGTTGCTGCAACCGGACGGCGGTTTCGCCGCCGCTTGAGGCGGCGCCGTCAGCATGGGTCCGCGCCGAGATACACCTCGCGCACACGCGGGTCGCGGCGCACCGCCTCCGGATCGCCGCTCGCGATGAGCTGCCCGCGATCCATTACCAGGACGCGGTCGGCGACGTCGAACACCACGGCCATGTCGTGCTCGGTGAACAGCACGGCGAGGCCGTGATCGTCCACCAGCGAGCGCACCAGGCGTATCAGCGCACCCCGCTCGCCTAGCGCCGTGCCCGCGGTCGGCTCGTCCATCAGAAGCACGCGGGGCCGCGCGGCGAGGGCGATCGCCAATTCGAGCCGCTTAAGGTCGCCGTAGGGCAGCACGCCGGCGCCCCGGTCGGCCTGGGGCGCCATCCCGACCTGCGCGAGCAGGGCGTCGGCCGGGTCGCGGAACAGCGCGGCGGCGGGGCGGCCGAAGCGCCAGATGGCGCGCTCGCCGGCGATCAGCGCCATCTGCACGTTCTCGCGCACCGTCATCGAGCCGAAGACCGCCGGCGTCTGGAACGTGCGCGCGAGCCCGAGCCGGGCGATGCGACGGGCCGGACGCCGTGCGATGTCCTTCCCGTCGAGCAGCACCTGCCCCGCATCGGGCCGCAACTGGCCGGCGAGCAGATCGAAGCAGGTCGACTTCCCGGCCCCGTTCGGGCCGATCAGCGCCACCAACTCGCGCGCGCGCAGGTCGAGCGACACGCCGGCCACCGCCCGTACCCCGCCGAACGATTTGTGGAGATCGAGCGCGCGCAGTACGGTCATTGGCGCCTGCGCCAGGCGCGTTCCGCGAAACCGGCGATGCCCTCCGGGAACGCCAGCACCAGCAACACGATCGCGAGCCCGAGCGCGAACCGCCACTGCGGGATCGCCCCGATCAGCGCGTCGTAGAGCCCGGTGTAGGCGAGCGCGCCGACCACCGGCCCGGCCATGGTGCCGACGCCGCCGATCAGCACCATGACCAGGGCATCGACCGAGCGCTCGATGCCGGCGTAGCCCGGGAACACGCTGCCCTTCGCAATCGCGAACAGCCCGCCCGACAGCCCCGCCGCTGCCCCCGCAATGGCGAACGCGGCGCCGCGCAGCGCGTGCGGCGCGAGCCCGACCGCCTCCGCCCGGCGCTCGGAATCCCGCGCGGCCCGCAGCGCGTAGCCGAACGGCGCGTAGAGCGCGCGCCGCAGCATCAGCGTGCCGGTCGCGCACAGTGCGAGGCAGAGCCAGTACATGCCGGCCGGCGTGCGCAGCCATCCGCCCTGCCAAAGCCCGAGCAGGCCGTTGTCGCCGCCCGTCAGGGCGTCCCATTGCAGGGCGACGGCCCAGACGATCTGCGCGAAGGCGAGGGTGAGCATGGCCAGGTAGACGCCGTCCAGGCGTACGACGAACCAGCCGACCGCGGCCGCCGCCGCTCCGGCGAGCAGCATGGCGGCGACCAGCGCCGGCGCGACGGGCGCGCCCGTCCAGTGGATCGCCAACCCAGCACCGTAGGCGCCGAGGCCGAACCAGGCGGCGTGCCCGAAGCTCGGCATCCCGCCGGGTCCCATCACGAAATGCAGGCTGGCCGCGAATAGCATGGCGATCGCCGCCTCGGTGAGGATCGAAAGCAGGAACGGGCCGGCGACCAGCGGCATGAGCGCCGCGACGGCGAGGGCGGCCAAGCCGAACAACCGCAGCGCGCGCGGCGCCGGGCGGATCGTCGCGGTCGCGCCCGAGGGCGCGCGGCTTGGGGTGAGCGGGCTCCCGAGCAGGCCGTGCGGCCGAACCACCAGGACGACGGCCATCAGCAGGAACACCAGCACGAGGGTGGCGCTCGGCGCGAAGGCGATGCCGAGAGCCTGCGCGAGGCCGACCAGCAGGCTCGCCAGATAGGCGCCGGTGATGCTGCCGAGCCCGCCCAGCACCACCACCACGAAGGCATCCACCACCACGGAAAGGTCGAGATGCAGGTTGGCGGACGCGTCCGGAAGGCTCAGCGCGCCGCCCAACCCGGCGAGCCCGGCGCCAAGGGCAAACACCACCGTGAACAAAAGCCGCTGGTCGATGCCGAGAGCGGCCGTCATCTCGCGGTCCTCCGTCGCAGCCCGCAGAAACATGCCCCAGCGCGTCCGGCGCAGCAGCAGCCACAAGCCCGCCAGCACGATGGGGCCGGCGGCGATCAGCACCAGGTCATAGGCGGGAAACCGCTGGCCGCCGATGCGGACGGCCGCGCGCAGCCAGGGCAGGCGCGGCAGCGACAGGTCGCTCGGCCCCCAGATGGCCAGGGTGGCATCCTGCAGCATCAGCAGCACGCCGAAGGTCGCCAGCAGCTGGAACAGGGCCGGCGCGCGATAGATGCGCCGCAGCAGCACGGTTTCGAGCAGCACGCCGATGAGCGCGACTGCCAGCGCCGCTCCGAGCACGCCGAAGGCGAACGAGAGGGGGTCGCGCCCGAGCCGTGTCAAAATGCTCCAGGCGATGTAGGCACCCAGCATGAACAGGCTGCCGTGCGCGAAGTTCACCACGCGGGTGACGCCGAAGATGACTGTCAGCCCGGCGCCGACGAGGAACAGGGAGGACGCCGAGGCGAGCCCGGTCAGGAACTGGACCGCAAGGAAGCCCAACGGGTCAGCCGGCGGCGGAACGCATCTTTCGCACCTCGTCGTCGGACGGCAGGAAGCGTGCGCCGTCGTCGTAACGCCAGTCCGTCATCACCCCGTGCCCGTCCGCAAGCGCCGTGCGGCCAACGAAGGTGCCGAGCGTCGATTGGTGATCGATCGCGCGGAACTCGGCGCGGCCGAACGGGGTGTCGAACACCGCGCCGGCGAAGCCGTCCGCCATGCGCTCGCTGTCCACGCCGCCGGACCTCGTTACACCGGCAACGATCGCCTGGATCATCGCGAACCCGACCACGGAGCCCATCATCGGATGCGTGCCGAACTTGGCCTGGTAGGCCGCGGCGAAGCTCTTGTTCGCCGGCGTGTCGAGCTGCGCCCACGGATAGCCGGTGACGATCCATCCTTCCGGCGTCTCGTCGCCGAGCGGGTCGAGATACTCGGGCTCCCCGGTCAGCATCGACACTACCGAACGCTTCTCGAACAAGCCGCGCGTGTTGCCTTGGCGGACGAAGTTGGTCAGGTCCGGGCCGAACGTGATGTTGAGGATGGCGTCCGGTTCCGCCTGTGCCAGCGCCGCGGCCGTGGCACCCGCGTCGATCTTGCCCTGCGCCGGCCATTGCTCGGCGACGAACTGCGCGTCGGGCCGGCGGGTGAGCAGGAGTTGCTTGAACCACTTCACCGCCGACTGGCCGTATTCGTAGTTCGGCGCCACCGACACCCACCTTCGCGCGGGCAGCTTGGCGGCCTCTTCCACCAACATCGCGGCCTGCATGTAGGTGGATGGGCGCAACCGGTAGCAGTAGCGGTTGCCCTTCTCCCAGACCAGCGCGTCGGCGAGCGGCTCGCTCGCGACGTACAGCTTCCTTTGCTGCAGCGCGTAGTCCGACAACGCTAGCCCGATATTGGACAGGAACCCGCCGGCGAGCAGATCGACGCGCTGCTCGTTCACCAGCTCGCCCGCGAGCCGCACCGCGTCCTGCGGCTTGCCCGCGTCGTCGCGGCTCATCACCTCCAGCTTGCGGCCGAGCACGCCGCCGGCCGCGTTCACCTGCTCGACGGCGAGCTGCCAGCCATTGCGGTAGGGCAGGGTGAAGGAGGGGATGGCGGTGTAGCTGTTGATCTCGCCGACGCGGATCGCCGCCCCGCCCTGGGCGCGCAGCACCGCCGGAGCGGCCAGCGCGGCGGCGCCCGCCAGCAGGGTGCGGCGTTTCAGGTGCATGGCGATCGGTCCCCGGTTCGCGCTTGACTTGGGCTTGGGCGGTGAGACCATCATTCGCTTCACCCGGTCGTGCAAGTGCGCGCCCGGTGCGCTTTGCGGTTGCAACGACCGCCCGGCCAATGCGTGACGGGGGCGGCGACGCTCAAGCGCGGCGATTGGATCGAGCGCAACAAGACGGTGACGAAGCATCTCGAGGACAACGGCATGGTGAGCCTCGACGCCTCACCGGCCCTCGCTTCGCCCGTCCGGCGGTGCCTTGGCTGTCGATCGGGTTCCTGTAGAACGGAGCTTAATCGGGCGGGTTGAAATAGCGCGCGGGCGTCGTTCCGAGCATCCGGCTAAACATCGCGGAGAAGGCGCTTGGGCTCGCATAGCCGATGTCCTGCGCGACGACCGTGCTCGGCTGTCCCGCAGCAAGGCGGGTCAGCGCTTCGGCGAGCCGCGCCTGTTGCCGCCACGCAAGGAAGTTCATGCCGGTCTCGCGCTGGAACAGCCGTGCCAGGGTGCGCGTACTGAGCCCGGCGTCGCGCGCCAGCTCGTCGAGCGTTTCATCTGCGCCGATGCGCTCGACGACACGGCGGCAGATGGCGGCGAGGCGCGGATCGCGCGGCATCGGTAGATGCAGCGGCTCGGCCTCGACTGCGGCGATCTCGTGCAGCACCAGCGTGGCGATCGCCTCGCCGCGGCTGTGATGCGGGTATTCTAGCGGCTCGCCCATGGCGGCAAGGATCAGCTCGCGAAGCAGCGGCGACACCTCCAGCACGGTGCACCGCGCGGGCAATCCGGGCGACGCACGCGGGTCGATATACAGGGTGCGCATCGCCACCTCGCCCGACATGCGGATCTCGTGCTCGGTCTCCGGCGGGATCCACACCGCGCGATGCGGCGGCACGACCCAGGCGCCGTCCGGCGTGCTTACGCACATGACCCCACGGGCGGCGTAGAGCAGCTGCGCCCGCGCATGGCGGTGCAACGGCACATGCGAGCCGGCCGGAAAGTCCTTCGGCATCGCGGCCACAGGTCGGGCGACCGCCTGATAGTCGGCCGGATCGATGCTGCGTCCGCTCATGCTGTCCGGTTCGCGTTAGTCGTTGGCAGGACGTCATCCATCGGACACGGCTAGCTTGTCCACCGACGTCGCGGGGGACGGCAACATGTCGCACGAACGGCGGGTGATCGCCTTCATCAACGCGGCGCACTTCATTGACCACATGTTCATGCTGATTTTCCCGGCAGCCGTGCTCGCGATCGGTCCGGCGCTCGGCCGCTCGTACGGCGAGATGCTGGCCTTGTCCCTTGGGGGCTTCATCGCGTTCGGGGCGGGGTCGATCCCGGCGGGCTGGCTCGGCGACCTTTGGAGCCGGCGGAACATGATGGCCGTGTTCTTCATCGGCATCGGGGCCGCGACAGCGCTGACCGGCTTCGCCAGCACGCCGCTCGCGTTCGTCCTGGCGCTGACCGCCATCGGCTTGTTCGCGTCGATCTACCACCCGGTCGGCACCGCGATGCTGACCGCGCAAGCGGCGCAGGTCGGCCGCGAAATCGGCGTGAACGGCGTCTGGGGCAATCTCGGCGTCGCGTCGGCGGCAATGGTGACCGGGGCGTGCGCGCAGCTGATCGGCTGGAGAGCCGCCTTCGTCGCGCCGGGGCTGCTGGCGATCGCTTGCGGCGTCTTGTTTCTGGCCCTCGTGCCCGACCGCCCGGCGCCGCAGCGGGCCGCCTCACGGGCGGATGGGAGATTGTCGCCGTCAACGATGGTCCGCGCCTTTGCCGTCCTCACTCTTGTGACCGTCGCGGGCGGCATCGTGTTCAACGCGACAACCGTATCGATGCCAAAACCGTTTGCCGAGCGGCTGGGCGGGCTCGCGCACTCGCCGCTCGGCATCGGCGTCGCGGTGTTCGCGGTTTTCGCGCTCGGGTCGGTGGCGCAGCTCATCGTCGGGCGGCTGATCGACCGGCATACGCTCCGGCGCGTGTTCCTGCCGCTATCGGTGTTGCAGGCGCCGTGCCTGTTGCTGGCCAGCATCGCAAGCGACTGGGCGCTGCTCGCGGCGGCCGTCCTGCTGATGTTCGCGGTATTCGGGCAGGTGACGATCAACGACGGGATGGTCGCGAAATACACGTCGGAGGCGTGGCGCGCGCGGGCCTACGCGATCCGTTACCTGGTCTCGTTCGGGGCGAGCGCGTGCTCGGTCCCGCTGGTCGCGTTCCTGCACGACCGGGGCGGCGGGTTCGGCGCGACATTCGCGGTGCTGGCCGGGTTCGGCCTGCTGGTCTTCCTCGGCGCGCTCGCGTTCCCGAATCGTCCCGATGAAATTGCGCCGTTGACGGAGTCGCGGGCCGTGCCCGCCGAGTAGGCGTGCTTGACGGCCCCGGGCGCAGCGGGGAACGTCGCGCGACGAAAGACGGGAGGAGCCGCCCGATGTCGGAGCTGCGCATTCTGGCGCACGACCTGAAGTTCCCCGAAGGCCCCGTCGCGATGGCCGACGGTTCCGTCATCCTGGGCGAGATCGCCGGCGGAACCGTCAGCCGCGTGACGGCTGACGGTGCCGTGGACCGCTTCTGTAACACGGGCGGCGGGCCGAACGGGCTCGCGATCGGGCCGGATGGCGCGCTCTACTGCTGCAACAACGGCGGCAACGTCTACGCCCATGGCGGCTTCCTCTCTACGGGCCCATCCGCCGACTACATCGGCGGCTCGATCCAGCGCATCGATCCGCGCACTGGCGAGGCGCGCACGCTTTACACGCATTGCGGCCGTTACCGGCTGTCGGCGCCGAACGACATCGTGTTCGACGCGGAGGGTGGGTTCTACTTCACCGACCTCGGCAAGCGGCGCGCGCGCGACCGCGATCATGGCGGCCTGTATTACGCGCTGCCCGACGGCTCCAAGATCACGGAGGTCGCCCATCCGATCGTCACCGCGAACGGCGTCGGCCTGTCGCCCGACGGCCGCGTGGTCTACGTCGCCGACACGGAAGCGGCGCGGCTCTGGGCGTTCGACATCGAGGCGCCCGGAGTGATCCGGCGCGCGCCGTCGCCGCACGGCGGGCGGTTGGTCGCGGGACTGGAAGGGTTCCAGCGCTTCGACAGCCTGGCGGTGGATGCGAACGGCAACGTCTGCATCGCCACGCTTCTTACGGGGGCGATCACCGTGATCTCGCCGAGCGGTTAGGTGCTGCGGCAGGTGAAGGTGCCGGACGTGTATCCGACGAACATCTGTTTCGGCGGCGACGGCCTGCGCACCGCGTTCATCACCTTGTCGGCGGCGGGGCAGCTCGCGTCGATGCCCTGGCCGGACCCGGGGCTGCGGCTCAACTACAACGCTTGAGCGCGGCGCAACGAGGAGAGGCAACCATGTTCTTCGACGGGTTCACCTTGACCAAGGTCGCGGTAACGGGCGGTGATATCCGGCTGCGTCACCGCGGGTCAGGGCCGCCGCTGCTGCTGGTGCATGGCAACCCGCAGTCGCATTGCATGTGGCACCTTGTCGCCCCCGAACTCGCCAAGCGTTTTTCCGTGATCTGCCCGGACCTGCGCGGCTACGGCGAGTCGTTCATGCCGCCGGCCACCCCGGACCACGCGCCGTACGCCAAGCGCGAGATGGCGAAAGACCTGATCGCCGTGATGGACCACTTCGGCCATCGGCGTTTCAGCATCGCCGCGCACGATCGCGGCGCCCGCGTCTCGCACCGGCTGGCGATCGATTTCCCGGACCGGGTCGAGCGGCTGGCGACGCTCGACATCATCCCGACCATCGAGCATTTCGAGCGCGCCGACATGGCGTTCGGGCTCGGCTACTATCACTGGTTCTGGTTCGCGCAGCCGCATCCGGTGCCCGAAACGCTCATCGATGCCGCGCCGGAGGCGTGGTTCCACACCCACACCAATCGCTCGCCCCGCCCGTCCGACCTGTTCCATCCGGAGGCGCTGGCGGACTACATGGCCGCCGCGCGGCGTCCCGAGAACATCCGCGGCATGTGCGAGGACTATCGCGCGGCCGCGAGCATCGACCTCGTGCATGATCGCGCAAGCCGCGCCGCCGGCGACAAGGTGCGCTGTCCGATGCTCGTGCTGTGGGGCAGCAAGGGCAAGATCGGCGAATGGTACGACCCGCTGGCGATCTGGCGCGAGTATGGTGGCGAGGCGGTGATCGGCGGCGCGGTGGAAAGCGGCCACTATCTCGCCGAGGAAGCCCCGGACGCGACGCTCGACTGGTTCGGCCGGTTCTTTTGAGCGTGGACTACGCGGCGTTGGCGACGGCGCCGATCATCCCCGGGATCTCGATGTCGATCTCCAGCGTGGACACCGCCTTGCCGCGGTCGAGCTTGACTTGCACCTTGTCGCGCTCGATCGACATGTGCTTGGCGATCACCGCCAGGATCTCCTCGTGCAGCACGGCGGCGAGGTCGCTCTTGCCGTCGAGGGCGCGCTCGTGGGAAAGCAAGATTTGCAGGCGCTCGCGCGCCACCGGCGCGGTGCTGCGGTTGCGCGCGAAGATGCCGCCGAACAAGCTCATGCCATCGCCCTCCGACCAAACAGCTTGCCCATCAGGCTGCGGCGCGGGGGGGCCGGCACGATCACCGGCAAGTCCTCGCCGCGCAGGCGCTTGACCGCGTCGAAGTAGGCGCGGGCCGGGGCGCTCGTCGGGTTGCTGAGCGTCACGGGGGTGCCGGTGTTGGAGGCGCGCAGCACTTCCTCGCTTTCAGGGATGATGCCGAGCAGCGGGATCGACAAGATTTCGAGCACGTCGTCGGTCTTCAGCATCTCGCCGCGCGCCGCGCGCGCCCGGTCGAAGCGGGTCAGCAGCAGGTGCTTGTCCACCTTCTCGCCGCGCTCCGCTCGCTGCGTCTTGCTGTCCAGCAGGCCGATGATGCGATCCGAGTCGCGCACCGAAGAGACCTCGGGGTTGGTCACCACCACCGCCGTGTCGGCGTGGTACATGGCGAGCGTCGCACCCTTCTCGATGCCGGCCGGGCTGTCGCAGATCACCCAGTCGAACCGGTCGCGCAACTCGTCCATCACGCGCGCGACCCCCTCCGGGCTCAGCGCGTCCTTATCGCGGGTCTGCGACGCGGGAAGCAGGGACAGCGTTTCCACGCGCTTGTCGCGGATCAGCGCCTGCGACAGTTTTGCGTCCCCCTGCACCACGTTGACGAAGTCGAACACCACGCGGCGCTCGGCGCCCATCACCAGGTCGAGATTGCGTAAGCCGACGTCGAAATCCACCACGACGACGCGCTCGCCCGCCAGCGCGAGTGCCGCGCCGAGTGCCGCCGTCGACGTCGTCTTGCCGACGCCGCCCTTTCCTGAAGTCACGACCATGACCTTGGCCATTTGGGATCAACCTCCTTGCGGTGCGCGTCAGTCCAGGCCTGCCATGACAATGGAGTCGCGGTCCAGCCAAGCCTGCACCGGCCGGCCGCGCAACGCCTGGTCCATGTCCTCGGCGGTGCGGTACAGGCCGTCGATCGCCAGCAGCTCCGCCTCCATGCGGCGACAGAAGATGCGCGCGGCCGGATTGCCCAGCATGCCGGCGACCGCCCGGCCGCGCAGCGTGCCGTAGACGTGGATCGAGCCGCCGGCCATCACCTCGGCACCGGAGCTGACCGAGCCCAGCACGGTCACGTCGCCGCGCGGGAACACGATGGACTGCCCGGAGCGGACCGGCTCGCGCAGCAGCAGCGAGCACGGCTCCTCGGGTTCCGGCGGCGTCGGGGGCGGCTCGTCCGGCACGTCGATCGCGCCAGCGGCGCGGCCGCCGTTGAGCATCGGCGGCCACCCCGGCGCATCGAGCGCCTGCACGTCCTCGCCGGCGCCCTCGATGCCGAGGATGCGGATGTCGCGCGCCTTGAGTTCGGCGAGCAACGCGCGGATGCCGGGCTCATGCAGCTTCGCCACCGACAGGTCGAGCACGACCGTGCGGCCGGCGAAGAACGACGGCGCCCGCTCGAGTTCGGCGTCGAGCCGCCCGAGCCAATCCATCACAGGTGGCTCAGGCACCAGCGCCACCGCGATGAAGGAGCGGCCGCGCAATCTGATCTGCGGGCGGGTGGGCGACTCGTCTGTCACGATCCCTTGGGCGTACCCCGCACGAGCTTCGGGCGTCAATGCGCTATTCGGCCACGTCGCGGGTCGGCATCGCGGACGGCAGGTTCACGGTGAACAGCTCGCCGCCGTACTCCGCTTCAAGCGGGATGCGAAGCTGGCGCAGGCCGTTATCGCTCTTCACCAGCACCGGTTGCACGGTAACGACCTTGGCGGCGCGCGCCGTGTCCATGGCGGCGTCGAGCGTGGCGCGTCGCCCGAGCTTCATCAGGTTCATGTGGGTCGGGAACACCATCTTGTAGTCGCCGCTTTCCACCCCCGCGCACGCCCGCGCCGGGGTGAGCCATACGGAATCGACCGCCTCGAGCCCGTCATGCGCGCCCACCTGATCGGCCGGCGCCCCCGCCAGGAAGAAATGCGTGTCGTATCGCTTGGCCTGGCCCACCGGCGTGATCCAGTGCGCGAACGGCACCAGCAGGTCGGTCGCCAGCACGAGAGCTTCGGTGTCGAGGATGTCGGCGAAACGGAGCTCGCCTCGGCAGAGTTCGGCGCGCTGTGAGGCCTCGATCTCGCGTGACCGCCCGGCGGATATGAGCGCGTCGGAGCCCCGCGGCCGGGCCAGCAGGATGCCGCACTCCTCAAACGTCTCGCGCACCGCCGCGACGCGCAACGCCATCGCCGTCGCGTCCAGTCCCTCGGGACCGGGGCAGAGCTCCGGCCGCTCGGCGATCTCCTGGTCGCCGGTATCGACGCGGCCGCCGGGGAATACCAGCGCGCCGGAAGCGAAGTCGATCGCGTCGTGGCGGACCTGCATGAACACTTCAAGACCGTCCGCGCCGTCGCGCAGCAGCAGGACGGTGGCGGCCGGGCGCGGGGCGACGTGGTCGCGTGCCATGCTGGTCAGCCTCCGCCCGCACGCGGCGCAGCGCCGCGCCGCGGCATCCCGCCGCCGAACATGCCGCCGTCGATCACGATTTCGGACGCGGTCATGTAGCTCGACGCGTCCGAGGCGAGGAACAGTACGCTGTTGGCGATGTCCTGCGCGGTGCCCGCGGTGCCGATCGGCACGCTCGCCGCGGCGAGCTGGTTCGGGTCGGCCGCGGCGTTGGAACCTGCGTACACTCCGCCGTTCGGGATCTTGGCCCAGATCGGCGTGTCGATGATGCCGGGGTGGATCGTGTTGACGCGGATGCCATTGTTCTCCGCGGCGCACTCCATCGCGACCGCCTTGGCGAACAGCCGCACGCCGCCCTTCGTCGCGCAGTAGCCCGCCAGCCCCGCCGAGCCGCGCAAGCCGGCGAGCGAGGAGGTGATGATGATGGAACCGCCGCCAGCGCGTCGCATGGCCGGCACGGCGTGCTTCACCGAGAGGAACACGCCGTCGAGGTTGATCCCGGTCTGTCGCCGCCAATCGGCGAGCGACATGTCGAACACCGAGCAGGCGACGCCGATGCCGGCGTTGGAGAACAGCACGTCGAGCCTGCCGAAGCGCTTTTCCGTCTCCCCCACGACCTCCTGCCAGCGCGCCTCGTCGGTCACGTCCTGGTGCAGGAACACCGCCTCGCCGCCGGCATCCTTGATGCGTCCGACGACCGCCTCGCCGCGCGCCTGGTCGATGTCCGAGACGACCACCTTGGCGCCTTCGCGGGCCAGGGTCTCCGCACTTGCGGCGCCGATGCCGGACGCGCCGCCGGTGACGAGCGCGACCTTGCCTTGCACTTGGCCCATTCCAATTCCCCTCTTCTCGCCAGCATCCTGTCCCGGCTGAGCACCGCCCTCAACCAGCGTTTGCGTTACCCGCCCATACGCGATGGCAGCGGGTTACGTCAGCGCCTCATTTGCGCAGCGCGGCATGCGCGGCGGCGTCGAGTTCCGAGAGGAACCGCGAGCGATCGGCCTTGGTGAGGGGTGCGGGGCCACCCCGGCCGACGCCGATCTCGCGCAGGTGCCGCGCCACCTCGCGGCCGGCGAGCGCGTTGCCGATGTTGTCGGCGGTCCAGTGCTTGCCGGTCGGCGCGACGGCGCGGGCGTGCTGGGCCAGACAGCGCGACGCGAGGGGGATGTCGCTGGTCACGCAGACATCGGCCGGCGTGATGCGGTCCGCGATCCAGTCGTCGGCGACGTCGGCGCCTTCTGACACGGTGATCATCCGCACGTTCGCGAGGTTCGGCGGGCGGATCGGGCGCGAGCCGTTCGAGACGACGAACACCCCGACGCCGAGCCGCTGCGCCACCCGATAGATTTCCTCGCGCACCGGGCAGGCGTCGGCGTCGATGTAGATGTCGGTCATGCGTGCGCCCACCCCTCACCCCGGCCCTCTCCCGGAGGAGAGGGAGCAGAAGCAAGCCCTCTCCCTCCGGGAGAGGGTTGGGTGAGGGCCTTGTCTTCGATGCGGATGCGATCGCCGTCGCTTGTTCGCACCAGCCCGACGACCGCGGCGGCCAGTCCGGCTCGGGCGAGCGCATCCAGGCAATCCTGCGCGCGTGCCGCGTCGATCCCGGCCAGCAGCCCGCCCGAGGTCTGCGGATCGACGAGCAGCCCGACGCGGACATCTGGCGGCACCGCACCCGCGCCGCGCAAAACTGCGAGATTGTCCGGCGCGAGCGTGCTTTCGACCCCGCGCCCGGCGAGCTCGAGGGCGCCAGGCAGCGCGGGCAGCATGTCGAGCCACAAGGTCGCCGCTACGCCGGACGCGTCCAGCATTTCCAGGAGGTGCCCGGCAAGGCCGAAGCCGGTCACGTCGGTGCAGGCGACGGCGCGGTGCGCGCGCAGGATGCGGGCGGCGTCGGCGTTGGTGCGGCGCATCTGCTCGATCGCGGCCTGCAGCCATCGTGCCTTGGCGAGCCCGCGCATGTGCCCGGCAAGCACGATGCCGGTGCCGAGCGGCTTGGTCAGGACCAGCGCGTCGCCCGGACGCAGGCCCGCCTTGCGCAGCACGCGCGTCGGATGGGCGAGCCCGGTCACGGCGAACCCGAGCGATGCCTCGGCGGCCTCGGCGGTGTGCCCGCCGATCAGCGCGCAGCCGTCGACCTCCAGTACGCCGGTCGCACCCTGCATCATCGCCGCGAGATCGGCCCCGAGCTTGCCGCCGGGTCCGTACGGCAGGCCGGCGATGGCAAGCGCCGTCCAGGGCCGGGCGCCCATCGCGTGCAGGTCCGACAGCGCGTGCGCGGCGGCGATCTGGCCGAACACGAACGGGTCGTCGATGAATGCGCGGAAGTGGTCGACGCTCTGCACCACCGCCAGGCCGGCCGGCGGCAGCGCGACGGCCGCGTCGTCCGGGTGGTCGAGGGCGAGCAGGATATCGGGCCGGGCGCTCCGGGCGAGGCCGGCGAGCGCGCCGTGCAGCACCTCCGCCCCCACCTTGGCGCCGCAGCCGCCGCATCGCATCGGGTCGGAGGGGCGCTCCGCCATCGGTTTCATCTGCGAGTACATCCGCATCCAACGCCGGTCGATGCGGTCCTTCCAGCGCCACACGAGCCGGCCATGCACCGTGAGGCCGTTGCGCCAGGCGAGGGCGTCCCCGCCGCCGAGGCCGAGGATCACCAGCGCTTCCGACTGCGGGCGCCAGCGCCGCAACGATCGGCCGCGCGCGGCGCGGCGCAGATTGGCGGCGAGGGTTGCGCCCGCGCGCACCGCCCACACGCCCGCCTTCGGACGCGGCGCGCCGGCGACGCTCGCGCAGTCGCCGGCCGCGAACACGCACGGGTGGCTGACGCTGTGCAGGGCGCGGCTCACGACCACGCAGCCGGCCTCGTCGCAGGCCAGCCCCGAGGCCGCCAGGAAATCGGCGGCGACCGCGCCGGTGGTCCACAGCACCGCCTCGCTCGGCAGGAAGCTGCCGTCCGAGAGGGCCAGGTTGCCCTGCGCGAACGCGCCCGCACGGACGCCGCAGGCCAACTCGACGCCGGCCTCGACCAGCGCGGCGCGCGCGGCCGTGCGGGCGCGCGCGGGTGCCGCCGGCAGCGGGTCCGCCGTGTCGCACACCAGGGTCAGGCGGAACCGGCCGCGGAAGTGGTACGCGAGGGCTAGCGCCAATTCGGTGCCGGCCGGCCCGGCCCCGGCGACGGCTACGCGGGCACCCTCGTCGAGCGCGGCTTCCAACCCGGCCAGCCGTTCGAGGAATTGGCCTATCGGCTTGACCGGCACACCGTCGCCGCCGCCGGCCGGGATCGCGGGCTCGCCGCCGATGTCGACCGAGAGCAGGTCGAAGGCGATGCCGGGGCGGCCGGCGACCGCGACGGTGCGGTTGTCGAGATCGATCCCGTTCGCTTCGGCGAGCACCAGTCGCGCACCGGCGGCGGCGGCGAGCGGGGCGAGGTCGATATGCGCCGCGTCGAACCCGTAATCGCCGCGGATCAGGCCGGGCAGCATCCCGGAGTACGGGGTCTGCGGCTCGCGGCCGATCAGGGTCAGGCGCGTGCCGGGTTGCGGCCGCATGGCGAAACGGCGCAGCACCTCGACATGGGCGTGCCCGGCGCCCAGCAAGACGATGTCGGTCGCGACCGGGACGGGGGATTTCATCGGACGCTGACCTTAGCCCGGCCACGGCGGAAGGAAAGTGCCGGCCCCGACCGCAAGATTCATGACAAGGTAACGGCTGCGGTGGCATCACGGGCGCATGGCCCGATTCCGATTCGTTCACGCCGCCGACCTGCATCTCGACAGCCCGTTGCGCGGGCTAGAGGCCGACCCGGGGGCGCCCGTCGAGCTGATCCGGGGTGCCACGCGACGCGCGCTCGGACGGCTGGTCGACCTCGCCATCGCCGAGGATGCCGCCTTCGTGGTGATCGCCGGTGACGTCTATGATGGGGACTGGCCGGATTACGGCACCGGCCTGTATTTCGCCGCCCAGATGCGCCGGCTGACCGACTCGGGGCGCCAGGTGTTCGTCGTGCGCGGCAATCACGACGCTCAGAACCGCATGACCCGCTCGCTGCGGATGCCGCACGTGACCTTGTTCGACGCCGACCAGGCGCATACCCACGTGATCGAGCCGCTCGGCGTCGCGGTGCACGGCCAGAGCTTCGCCGAGCAGCACGTCGCGGCGAACCTCGCCCGCGCCTATCCGGCCGCGGTCGCGGGGATGCTCAACATCGGCGTGCTGCACACCTCGGCCGAGGGCTACGCGGCGCACGCCCACTACGCGCCGTGCGAGCGGGCCGGGCTGATCGCGCACCGCTACGATTACTGGGCGCTCGGCCACGTCCACGAGCGCGAGGAGCTGTGCCGCGAACCGTGTTGGATCGTCTTCCCGGGCAATTTGCAGGGCCGCCACATCGGCGAGACCGGCGCCAAGGGGGCGAGCGTCGTGACCGTCGAGGACGGCCGCATCGTCCATGTCGAGCATCGCGACCTCGACGACCTGCGCTGGGCGCATCTCGACGATCTGGATGTCACCGGCCTGCGCGACGAGGCCGCGGTGCTGGAGCGGGTGCAGGAACGGCTCGGAGCGGCGCTGCGCGAGGCGGGGCCGCGCCATCTCGCGGTGCGCGTGACCCTGACCGGCGCCACGCCGGCCCACGTGGCGCTCGCCGCCGGCGGCCTGCGCGAGAAGGTGCTGAACGAGGTGCAGGGGCTCCTAGGGGAGCATCGACTGTGGATCGAGGCGGTGCGCCTGCGCACCACCCCGGCGCGCGACGCGGCGACCTTGCGCGGCCGACCCGACGCGCTCGGCCGTCTGTTGAGCGAGATCGAGGCGCTTGCCGCGGCGCCGCCCCCCGACCTGTTCGGCAGCTGGCCGGACGCGCTGCTCGACAAGCTGCGCGACGGGTTGCCGCCCGATCACCCATTACGTGACTGCGCGTCGGGCGAGGGCGGGACGGTGCTGGCGCGGGCGCGCGATTTCCTGGAAGCGGCGCTGGCCGCCGACGAGGGCTGATGCGGCTCGCCTGCGTCACGCTCGAACGCTACGGGCCGTTCGAGCACCTCACGCTGCCGCTCGACCCCGCGCCGGGCCGGGTCAACCTGATCGTCGCCCCGAACGGCTACGGCAAGTCGGTGATGCGGGAAGCGATCGGCGATTTCCTGTTCGGCATTCCGGAACGCTCGTCGATGTCGTTCCTGCACGGCACCGAGCGGATGCGCCTGACCGCAGAGGTCGCGGACGGCGAGCGGACGCGCTGCCTGGTGCGGCGCAAGGGACGCGGCAACACGCTGGCCGATGCCGACGGCGAGCCGATTCCGGCTGACGAAGCACGGCGGCTGCTCGGTGGCGCGGACGAGACGCTGTTTCGGCAGCTGTTCGGGCTCGACACCGAATTGCTGCGCCGGGGCGGCCAGGCGCTGATCGACAGCCAGGGCCGGCTCGGGCAGGTGCTGTTCGCCGCGAGCGGCGGCATGGGCGGGGTGCGCGCGCTGCTGGAGCGGCTGCGGGGGCGGCGCGACGAGCTGGGCTCGGCGGGGCGGCGCCACAAGTCCCGCCCGCTCTGGGCCGCGTTCGACGCATTCGAGAAGGCGCAGGCGGCGCTCACCCGCGCGGCGCTCCACCCGGACGCCTGGCGCCGGCTGGAACGGGAAGCACACGCCGCCGAGGGCCGCCTCGCCGGGCTCCGGGCCGAGCAGGCCGACGGCAACGCGGCGATCCGGCAGTGTCGCATGGTCCAGGCCGTCCGCCCCTGGCTGTCGCGCCACGAGAACGCCCGCGCCGTGCTGGACGCCGCCGGCGATGTGCCGCGGCTCGACCCAGGGTTCGAGCGACGCTGGCGCGATGCGCTCACCCGCGTGTCGCAGACCGCGAGCGTCGCGACCGCCGCCGCCGCTGCCGCCGAGGCGACGCAAGCGGGGTGGGAGGCGATCCAGGTGGACGCGCGCTGGCTCGCAGCGGAGGCCGAGGTCACGGCTCTCTCCGAACTGCGCGGCCGGGCGCAGGGCGCCGCGGCGGATCGCCCCGGCATGGTCGAGGAGCAGGCCCGCCATGCGGCCGAGGCGGCCCAGCTCCGCCGCGATCTCGGCTGGGTCGAAACCGTCCCGGTGCCGCCCGCGCCGGCGGTGCACGCCGCGCAACAGCGTTTGCGCGCCCGCCCTTCGCTCCAGGCCGCGGCGGAGACGGCCACGCGCAACGCGGAGGAGGCCGCCGGACGCCTCGACCGCACGCGCGCCACCCTGGCCGCACTCCCGCCCGAGGCCGACAGCACCGCGCTCGCGGATCTGCTCGCGGCCCTGGGTGCCGGCGGCGATCCGGTGATGCGGCTACAAGAGGCCCAACGTCGCTTGCGCGAGGCGGAGGCGGCGTTGGCGACGGCGCTTGCGGCCATCCCCGATCGGCCCTTGTCGGAGACGGGTCTTCGGGCGACGGCCGCACCCTCGGATGCTGCGCTGGAGACGACCGCCGCGGTGCTCTCGGAGGCGGAAGCGGCATCGCGCCAAGTGCGCGCAGAGCTTGAGCACATCGCCGCCGAACAGGGCAAGCTCGGTGCGGAGCTGTCCCGCCTGAAACGGCGGGTTGCGTTGCCGGAGCCCGGCGCGCTGGAGTCCGCCCGCGCGAGACGTGACGAGGTCTGGTCGGCCCTACAGCCGGCGCTGCGGGGGGGCCCGTCCGATCCCGGCTGGCCGCTCGCGTTCGAGCGCGCGCTGCGGGACGCCGACGCCACCGCCGATGCCCTGATCGCGCACAGCACGGAGGCGGCGCGGGCGGGCGAACTGCGCGAACGGATCGCGGAGTTTCAGGGCCGCGAGCGGCGGGCCAGCGACGCGGCCGCCCGGTGTGCGGAGCGCCTGGAAACAGCCCGCGAACAGCTCGCGGAGATCGCGAGGACGGCCGGTGGCGCGGCCGGAATGAGCCTGCCCGCGTTGCGCAGCTTTCTCCGTGCGCGCTCGGACGCCGCGTCCCGTCGGGCCGACCGCGACCGCGCCCGTGACGACGCGGCGGACACGCGCGCGGCGACGGAGGCTCTCGGGGCGCGGCTCGCCGAGGCGCTCGACCTGCCGTTCGCGCCACCGGAGGCGTTGGCGCCGCTGCTGACCGAGGCGACGCGGCGGATGGAGGCGAGCCGTGCCCTCGTCGCCCGCCGGGCGCAGCTCGCGGACGATCTGCGCGAGCAAATCGAGCAGCACGCAGCCCGGGAGGCGGCGGCCGCCAAGTTGAATGCTGCCCTCGCCGATTGGTCGGCTGAATGGGTGGCGATGGCGCGCGCGCTGGCGCGGCCGCCGGACGAACCGCCAGATGCCGCGGCGGAGTCGCTGGCCTTGGTCGAACGGCTGCGGGCGGCCGACGCCAAGCGCCGCGACGCCGACCGCCGTGTCGCCGACATGGATGCCGCGATCGCCCGGCTGGTCGAGCGCGTCGACGCGCTATCGGCGCGCCTCGCCCCGTCACTTGCCGGCCTGCCGCCGGTCGAGGCCGCGGCGGCGCTGGACGAGCGGCTGCGCGCCGAGCGGGAGGCGGTCGCGCGGAAACAGGAATTGCAGCGGCAAGCGGCGCTCGCCCTTGCCGCCGCCAAAGCAGCGGCAGCGGACGCAACGGCCGCCGCAACCGGGCTCGCGGCGCTGCGGGCGGCGCTCCGGGCCGAGGACGACGAGGCGGCCGAGCAGCAGCTCGCCCGCGCCCGCGATGTGACGGAGGCGCTGGCCAAGCTGGCGGAGGCAGAGGCGGAGCTCGCGACGCAGGGCGGAGGACGCGACATCCCGGCGCTGACCGCGCTCGCGGCCGCGGCGACGCCGGAGGACGAGGCGGCGGAAATCGACCGGCTCGAAGCGCGGCAGCAGGGGCTGGCACCGCTGATCGAGGCGGCCGTCACCGAGCGCGACCGGGCGGCGGATGCGCGTGACCAGGCGGCCGGTTCGAGCGACGCCGCCGACGCCGCCGCGCGGCGTGCCGGGGCCCAGGCCGCGCTTGCCCGCAACGCCGAGGAAGCGCTGGTGCTGCACGCGGCGACCGTGCTGCTGCAGGCCGCCCTGGAGCGTCAGGCGGCCGCCGCCGATGAGCCGTTGCTCGCGCGCATCGGCGAGGCGTTCCGCACCATCACCGCCGGCGTCCACGCCGGGGTCGCGATCGAAGCGGACGGGCGCGGACAGGCGATGGTGGCGCTGACCGCCGACGGGACCGGCCGCAAGCCGCTCGACCAGCTCAGCGAGGGCACCCGCGACCAGCTCTACCTAGCCCTCCGGATCGCCGCACTGGAGGACTACGCCGCCCTCGCGCCGCCGCTGCCCTTCGTCGCCGACGACGTGCTGCAGACTTTTGACGACACCCGCACGGTCGCCACGCTCCATGCGCTGCGTGCGCTGAGCGAGCACGTCCAGGTCATCGCGCTGACCCACCACCCCCACGTCGCGGCCCTCGCCGAGGCGCTGCCAGTGGGCGCGGTGAACCGGGTGTCGCTCGCCGCGTAGGCTAAATATAAGCGGTCAGGTTTGTCCGTTAGGAGCGAGGCAACTCGCTGTAGCGGCGCTTCAGTTCGACCCAGAACCGCCACATGTGTTCGCGTCGCGGCGCACAGAAACTTCCCTTATACTCCTGGTCTCGAAGAGCCGCGAACTCGGGCCGCGACACGACTGCATGAATGCCGCGATAATGTCCGGATTGGTGACGCCCATTCTCAAGTTGCAGACCAGCCTTATCGCACGACCCTCGGAAGTCCCCACATACTGTCAGCCCCCCTGCCCCAAAAGGCGACGGCCAGCGAAACATTTTGGCCGCGCGAGACGCGGGTAACAGCCTCGCGGAGGTTCGGTCCGCTCAGAAGGCGCATGTCGAACCTATTTCCCCAGAACACGGCGAACATTACGGGAGTGTCGGCGGATACTCAACCGAAGAGCAGATTGTTTCCAATCACTCCAGCTGCGCCGCCTTGTGCGCCAGCAGCGCCATCAGGCGGCGGTCGCGCCATTCCTGGCGTACGCCGTGCAGGTTGCGCGGCAGCTCCGCGCGCCGCGCCGCCTCCAGCTCGGCGACCAATGCCGGCGTCCACTTTCGCGGCTTCATCTGCTTCTGCAGGTCGGCGAACAGCGGGCCGTAGCGCTCGCAGTAATCGGCGAGGCCGCCGGGCGCGTTGAGGTCGATCGTCTCGAACGGCCCCATGAACGCCCAGCGCAGGCCGAGCCCGTGCTTGACCGTCGCGTCGAGGTCGGCCGGCGTGATCACCCCGTCGGCGACCAGCCGCACCGCCTCGGCCAGCAGCGCGCCTTGCAGGCGGTTGAGCGCGAAGCCCTGCATTTCCTTGGCGACCGTCGCCGGCACCTGGCCCGCCGCTTCCATGAGGGCGCGGGTGCGCGCCACCACCGCCGGATCGGTCCAGGGCGCCGGGCACAGCTCCACCACGGGGATTAGATAGGGCGGGTTGACCGGATGGGCGATCAGGCAGCGCGCCCGGCCTGCCAGGCTTTCGGTGAAGGCGCTGGCCGGGATGCCGCTCGACGAGCTGGCGAGCGCCGCGTCGGACGGGGCAGCGGCGTCGAGCTCGGCGAACAATGCCTGCTTGTCGGCGACGCGCTCGGGTCCGTTCTCTTGCACATGCGCGACGTCGCCTACCGCCTCGGCGAGCGTGGCCGCCGGCCGGATGCGCGACAGCACCGCCGCCGGCGGCTCGTGCAGCAGCCGCGCCTCCGCGAGCTCGGGCAGCCGGTCCGCAATATAGTGCAAGGCAGCCGGCACCGCTGCCGGCACCGCGTCCCACAGCGCCACCTCGAACCCGGCGCGCGCGAACACGATCGACCACGACCGGCCGATCAGGCCCGCGCCGATGACTGCCACCTTGGTCATGCGTGCTCCGTCCGTCGCAGGCGGCGATCAGACCATCCGGCCGCGCGCCGGGCAACGGCTTGCGCCGCCGTCCGTCCGGTCGCAGCCTTCCCGCAAAACGGGGATGACGGCATGACCAGGATCGCGGTGCTCGACGATTGGCAGGACCAGGCGCGCAGGCTCGCCGACTGGTCGGCGCTGGCCGAGCGGGCGGAGCTGGTGTTCTTCACCGAAGCCTTCGCCGATGCCGAGGACGCGGCGGTCAAGCTCGACGGGTTCGACATCGTGCTGACCATGCGCGAGCGCTCGGCCATCGGGGCGGCGCTGATCGAGCGGCTGCCGCGGCTGAAGATGCTCGGCATCACCGGCACCCGCGCCGCCTCGATCGATCACAAGGCGCTGATGACCAGGGGCGTCGTCGTCTGCGTCACGGGCTACGCCGATTCCGGCAAACCATCCGGCTCGGCGTCCACGGCGGAGCTGGCGCTCGGCCTGATGATCGCCGCCGTGCGCCGCATTCCGACGGGCGACGCCGAGATGCGCGCCGGGCGATTCCAGGAGAACGTGCCGCAGGGCTTCATCCTGGCCGGGCGGACGCTCGGCCTGATCGGGCTCGGGCGCATCGGCGGCACGATGGCGCGCTACGGCGTCGCGCTCGGGATGGACGTGATCGCCTGGAGCCAAAACCTGACCGAGGAGCGCGCCCGGGAAGCGGGGGCGAAGCTGGTGGCGAAGGACGAACTGCTCGCACGCGCCCACGTGGTCAGCCTCCACGTGATCCTGTCGGGCCGGACGCGCGGGATCATCGGCGTCGCCGAACTCGCTCGCATGAAGCCGGGTGCGGTGCTGATCAACACCTCGCGCGGCCCGCTGGTGGACGAGGCGGCGCTGGTCGAGGCGCTGCACGCCGAGCGGGTCATCGCCGCTATCGACGTGTACGAACGCGAGCCCTTGCCTTCCGACCATCCGCTGCGAACGGCGCCCAACTGCGTGCTGACGCCGCATGTCGGCTACGTGGTCGCCGAGGTCATGGCGGATTTCTACAAGGAAAGCATCGAGAACGCGCTGGCGTTCCTGGACGGCAAGCCGATCCGGGTAATGGGAGCACAAGGATAGCAGCGCTTCCGACCTTGAGCGGCGCTTCGTCGGCTTGTCGAGGCGGCAGCCTGTGAATGTTGCGCCGGGAGGTTCGCTCGATTGACCCTGCACGTGCCGACGTTGCTCATCGTGACGGCGATCGCAATCGCCTTCTCGGGCGCGTTGCTCATCCTGGTTCGCCGTCAGCGGAACGCGAGCGCTCTGGCGATGTGGGGCGTCTCGATGCTGATCGGCGCGGCCGGCCTCGTGGTCCGGACGCTCGAGGATTACCTCTCGCCCCCCGTCGCGATCGATCTCGGCAGCACGCTCGTGCTGATCGCGCTGACAGCGTCGTGGTCGGCGGCTCGGCTGTTCGAGGGCAAGCGGCCGGTCCGCTGGTTCATGCTGACCGCCCCGGTCTGCTGGGTTCTGATCTGCGGCTACTACGCCGGTGCCCCGCCGCCGGAGCCGGTGGAGCGGTTGATCGTCTACGCCTCCGCGGCGGTTTACACGTACGCGACCGCCATCGAGCTCTGGCGCGGTCGCGGCGAGTATCTCCCGTCCCGCTCGATCGCCCTGGCGCTGCTCGTACTCCATGCGAGCCTCTATGCGTTCCGCACCGCGGTCGTCGCGGCGCTGGGTGTCCACGCCGCGTTGCTGTCCGGTCCGGTGGAGGTCGCCTTCATCCTGGAGGGTCTGTTGCAGACGCTCGGAATGGCCTTCGTGTTGCTGGCGATGGCGACGGAAGAGGCCGAGCTGCGCGCCACCCGGGAGCTTCGCGCGCAGGCTCAGGTCGATCCGCTGACGAGCATCGCCAATCGGCGTTACTTCGATCAGACGCTCGCGGTCGAGATCGGCCGAGCGGAGCGAGAGCGGGCGGCGCTCGCGCTGCTGATGTTCGACGTGGACCAGTTCAAGTCATACAACGACAGTTACGGCCACCCGAAGGGAGACGAGTGCCTGCGAACGGTGGCGCAGACGGTGGGCTCCATCCTACGGCGCCCTGGGGAGTTCGTCGCGCGCTACGGGGGCGACGAGATGGCCGTGCTGCTGCCCCGGACCGACGAGGACGGTGCCATGACCGTGGCACACCGCATCCGCATGGCCGTGCGGGCATGTGGAATCGAGCACCGCGCCATGAACGCCGGTTGCGTGACGATCAGTGTCGGCGTCGCCGCGCGTCCGCCGGGACGCGACCCATGTACGGCCGAGGCTCTGGTCACTGCGGCGGATGCCGCGCTCTATGCCGCCAAGGCGGCGGGCCGGGACACCGCCTATTCGGCGGGACAGTTGCAGTCGGCGGTAGTGTCTCACAATCATGGCTGAGCCAGGATCCGTCATGCAGGCGGCCGGGCTGCGGATCGATCAGGCTGTCGACGTGCGCGAGGAAGAAGGGATGATCGTTATCGAGCCGACCGCGCCCGAGAGCTACGACCTCGACGCATTGATTGCTGGCATTACGGACGAGAACCGACACGAGCCCGTCGATATGGGCGAGCCTCAAGGCCGCGAGGTCTGGTAGGGCGTGAGCGGGTACGTCCCGGACGCGGGCGATGTCGTGTGGCTGCAGTTCAATCCGCAGGCTGGCCGTGAGCAGGCTGGCCACCGTCCAGCCGTCGTGCTCAGCCCGGCCTCGTACAATCGAAGTGCCGGCATGATGGTCTGTTGCCCGACGACGACGCGGATCAAGCACTATCCGTTCGAAGTGGCGATCGCCGGAGGGCCGGCGAGTGTCGTGCTCGCCGACCAGGTGAAGAGTCAGGACTGGCGGGCGCGCAAGGCGACCGGCAAGGGCCGGGTCAGTCCGACCGAGCTCGCGGAATCCGCGGCAAGCTGCGGGCGCTGATCGGCTTAGGCGGCCTAGGCCTTCACCAGCGGGCAGCCGCCCTCGTTGAGCGGGCGCCACGCCTCGTCGGGCGGGATCGTCGCCACCGCCGTGCAGAAATCGTAAGGGTATTTCGCCTCCGAGGCCGGTTTGACCTGCCATAGATGCATCTCGTGCATCACCCGGCCATCCTCGCGGATGCGGACGTCGTGGTTGTACATGTCGTTGACCGGCATGGCCTTCATCGCCGCCGCCACGGCGTCGGCGTCGGTCGTGCCCGCCTGCTTCACCGATTTCAGCCAATGCAGCGCGGCGCAGTAGCTGCCAGCGTGCAGCAGCCCGGGCGGCGTGGTCATGCGCGCCATGTAGCGCTTGGACCAGGCGCGGGTGCTGTCGCTCATGTCCCAGTAGAACGAGTCGGTGTAGACGAGCCCGGCGCAGGCTTTCTGGCCGAGCGAGTTCACGTCGGTGATCTGCATGAGCAGCGTGGCGACGCGGGTTCCGCCCTTGTTGAGGCCGAACTCGGCACCCTGCTTGATGCAGTTTTGCAGGTCGGTCCCGGCGTTGGCGAGCCCGATCACCTTCGTCCCCGAGGCCTGCGCCTGGATCAGGTAGCTTGAGTAGTCGGCCGTGCCGAGCGGCGCCCGCACCGCGCCCAGCACTGTGCCGCCGGCCGCCTTCACCGCCGCCATCGTGTCCCGTTCCAGCGCGTAGCCGAATGCGTAGTCGGCGGTGATGAAGAACCAGCTGCTGCCGCCCGCCTTGGTGAGCGCGCTGCCGGTGCCGTGCGCCAGCGCGTAGGTGTCGTAGCTGAAATGGATCCCGTACGGAGAGCACTGCTTGCCGGTGAAGTCCGAGCTGGCCGGACCGGTGATGAGATAGATGCGCTTCTTCTCCCGCGCGACCTGCTGCACCGCGAGGCCGGAGGAACTCGCCGCGCCATCGGCCAGCACGTCGACCCCCTGGCTGTCCACCCACTCGCGCGCCAGCGCGGCGGCGACGTCCGGCTTGTCCTGGTCGTCCGCCTGCATGATCTCGATCGGCCGGCCCAGCACGGAGCCGCCGAAATCGGCGACGGCGAGTTCGGTCGCGACCCGGTTTCCGGGGCCGCCCACGTCCCGGTAGACGCCGCTCATGTCGCTCAGCAACCCGATCCGCACCGGCCGCGACGTGCTCTGCGCGCGCAGGATCGCCGGTCTGGCGAGGGGCGAGGCGGCTAATCCGCTCAACACGGCACGGCGCGCGATCTTCGGCATACGATGTCCCCAGGTTGGCTGCGATGTCAGAGCGCGCCCAGAATGATCGGATGGCGCGCGTAAGGGAAGCGATCGGCGATTGTGTTACTCGGCCGACGCCGCAGCGGGCGCCTGCTTCGGCTTGCGGACCGTCAGCCCAATCAGCACCGGCATCGCCAGGAGCACCGCGGGGAACTGCAGCAGCAGCCCGGCGATGATCGCGATCGCCAGCGGCTGCTGGATCGCCGAGCCCTGGCCGATGGCGAGCGCCAGCGGCGTCAGCGTCAGGATCGCCGCGAGCGTCGTCATCGTGATTGGGCGCAGCCGGTTGCGGCTCGCCTCGCGCAGCGCGCGGCGGGGCTCCATCTCGCGCGCGAGCACGGCGTATTCGGAGACGTAGAAGATCGCCATCTCGGTGCCGATGCCGATGATCATCGTCATGCCCATCAGCGCGGTGATGTTCAGCTCGACCCCGGTGAGCCACAGCGCAGTGAATACCGCGGTGGTGGAGAGCAGCGAGCAGCCGATGATGATGATCGGCAGCCAGAACCGCTCGTAGAGGAACAGCAGCAGGACGAACTCGGCGACCAGCGCCGCGGCGAACACGCGGGCCAGCCCGGCGAAGGCGATCTGCTGCTGCGCGTAGAGGCCGCCCAGCTCGTAGCGCACCCCGGCAGCCAACATGCCGTTCTGCGCCAGCGTGTGCTGCACGTCGCCGATCGCGGCACCAATGCCGCGCCCCTGGATGCGTCCGGTCACTGCGATCATCGGCTGCAGGTTCTCGCGCGAGATCTGCGGCTGGCCGGTTACCGGCACGATGCGCGCGACGCGGCCGAGCGGAAACACGTGCCCGTCGCCAGCGCGCAAGGGGAGGGCGGGCAGCGCCGCCTCGCGCAGCCCGAGCGCGCCGGGCAGGTGCACGCGCACGCCGATCGTCTTGGTCACTTGCGGCAGTTGCGTCGCCACCGTGCCGGCGAGGGCGACGTTGACCGCCTGCGTCACGTCCTCGGGCGTGACCCCCTCCATGCCGGCCTGCGCCGGGTCGATGCGCAGGTCGAGCGCGTCACCGGCGAGCTTCACGCCGCTCTTCACCTCGACCACGCCCGGGATCTTGCCGATCGCCGCGGCGACCTTCTCGGCCTGTGGAATGAGTGCGCCCGGGTCGGTGGCGTAGAGCTTGATCTCGATCGGCTGCGGCACCGCGGTGAGGTCGCCGATCAGATCCTCCATGCGCTGCGCCAGCTCCACCTCGACGCCGGGCACCTTGGCCTGCACCTCGGCCAGCAACGCCGCCATCACGACCGTGGTCGAGCGCGCGTGGTCCGCCTTGAGCCGGACGAAGTAGTCGCCGTGATAGCTTTCCGCGAGATCACCGCCGAGGCCGGTGCCGAGCCGGCGGGAGAACGTCTCCAACTCCGGGATCGCCTTGATGAACGCATCGACCTGCTCGATCTCGCGTTCGGACTCGATCAGCGAGGTGCCGGGCTTAGTGTAGTAGTCCATCACGAAGCCGCCCTCGTCGACTTTCGGCATGAAGCCGGTCGGCACCGCGCCGTAGGCGAACCAGCCGACCGCCAGCAGCGGCGCCAGCGCCAGTCCCAGGATCCACGGGCGGCGGAGCAAGCGGTCGAGCAGCCAGGAATGGGCGCGGGCCAGCCAGCCGCCGCCGGCGGCACCGGGATCATGCCAGCGCCTGAAGTCGATGACGCCGCGCGCCAGCACCGGCACCACGAAGGCGGTCAGCAGGTAGGAGATCGCCAGCGCGGACGCCATGGTCACCGACAGCGCCTTGGAGAACGCGCCGGTGACGCCGCTCAGAAAGCCGAGCGGGACGAACACGATCAGCGTGGCGAGGCTCGAGCCGGTGAGCGGCTGCATGAACTCGCGCGCGGCGGGCAGCACCGCGTCACGTCCCACGACACGCCGATCGGCGCCGACCGCCCCGGCGCGGCGCGCGATGTGCTCGAGCATCACGATCACGTCGTCGATCAGCAGGCCGACCGCCGCGGCGATGCCGCCCAGGGTCATGATATTGAAGCTCAGCCCGAGCAGGCTCAGCAGCAGCACCGAGGAGGCGAGCGTCGCCGGCACCACGAGGACCGCGATCAGCGTCACCCGCCAGCTGCGCAGGAACAGCAGCAGCACGACGGCCGCGAGCACCAAGCCGATCAGCACGGCGTCGCGCACGCTGGCGGCGGAGCGGGTGACGAGTTCGCTCTGGTCGTACCACTTCACCAAGCGCACCCCGTCCGGCAGCTTGAAGCCGGCGAGCGAGGCGCGCACCGCCGCGGCGATCTGCACCGCGTTGCCGTCGGGCTGCTGGTAGACGTTGAACAGCACCGCCGGGCGCCCGTCCTCCAGCACCTTGATGTACTGCGGCACCACGCCGTCCTGCACGGCGGCGACGTCGCGCACCCGCACGATGCCGTTCGGATCGGAGCGCACGACGATGTTGCCGACCTCGGCCGGCTTGGCGAGACTGCGGTCGGCGACGACCAGGAACAGCTTGTCGCGGTCCTGCAAATGTCCGACCGCCTGGAGGACGTTGCCCGCCGACAGCGCCGTCGCAAGGTCGGCCATGCCGAGCCCGTACGCCGCGAGCCGGTGCGGATCGGCCAGCACCTGGACCTCGGCGGTGTCGCCGCCCTGCACATCGACGCGCGAGAGCCCGGTGATCGAGGAGAGCAGCGGCACGATCTCGTACTGGGCGAGGTCGCGCAGCGGGACGGGTGCGACGCTGTTGGACAGCAGCGCGTAGGAGATGATCGGAAACACCGTCGGGTCCATCCGCCGCACGTCGTACGCGGTGCCGGCTGGCAGGCCCGGCAAAACTTGGGCAATGGCGCTGTTCACCGCCAGCGTGCTGGTGACCATGTCGCGGCCCCAGCCGAAATCGATCGCGATCTGCGCCGAGCCGCGCGTCGTGGCGGAGCGCACGTCCTGCGCGCCGGGGACGGCGCGGACCGCCTCCTCGACCGGCCGCGTCACCAGCAGCGCCGTCTGGTCGGCCGGACGGCTGCCCGCCTCAAGATCGATCACCACACGGGGGAACGACGTCTGCGGGAACAGGCCGACCGGGAGCGAGAGCCCGGCGACGCCGCCGGCGACGGCGACGGCGAGCGCGATCACGACGATGGTGCGCGCGTGCCGCTCGGCGAAGCCGGCGAGGCCGCCGCCGCCGCCGCCGCGGCCGTCGCTCAACGTGCGGCGTCCCGCGTGCCGGCCTCGCGCACCGCCGCGCCGTCGTCGAGCTGGTAGTTGCCCTGCACGACCAGCTTGCGGCCGGCGTCGATCGGCCCGCTCACCACGTCCATCTGGCCGCCGGCACCGGCACCGGCGGCCAGGCGGACATCGACGCGCACCGCCTTGCCGTCGGCCACCTGGAACACGTAGTCGCCCTTGCCGTCGGACAGCACTGCCTCGTGCGGCACCACCCAGCCCTGCACTTCGCCCACCGTGATGGTGGCGCGGAACGCCTCGCCCGAGATCACCGAGCCGGTCGGCACCGAGATGTCGGCGTCGATCAGCCGCGTCTTGGGGTTGAGCACGGCGTCGACTCGAAGCACGCGTCCAGCCAAGGTCGGGCCGCCGGCGAGCGGCGCGAGCTCGGCCGCCTCGCCGGGCCGCACCCGGTCGCGCTGGCCCGGCTCGACGCCGACCTTCACCACAAGCCCGTCCAGCCGGGTGAGGGTGGCGAGCGGCGTGCCCGGCTGCACCCGTTCGCCCGGGGCGACCGGGATGGTCGCGACGATGCCGTCGAACGGGGCGAACAGGGTCTGGGTCGGCCGGTCGGCCCCCTCTCGCCGCAGCGCCTGCAAGGCCGCATCCGCGTCGGAGACCGCCTTGTCGGCCTGGGCAAGCTGATCGCGGGTCGCGAGCTGCTGGCCGAGCAACTGGGCGGTGTGCGCCCGCTGCGTCCGCGCGAGCGCCGCCGCGCTCACCGCCTGCTGGTAGGCGCTGGAACTGGTGGCGGACGCGCCGAAGTCGAGCAGCCGCTGTCCCGCCTGCACCCGCTCGCCCGGGGTGACCGCGACCGCCGTCACCCGCCCCTCCTGCTGCAGGCTGAGCGTCATGCCGCCGTCGAGGGCCGGGCCAGCCGAGCCGTAGACGACGATCACGTCCGGCATCGCGCCCTGCTTCGGCGTCTCGGTCTGCACCAGCACGCTCGGGGCCTCGTCCGCCCGGGCGAAAGCGCCGAGCAGCGCGAGCAGACCGGCGATCGCCAGCGTCACCCTCACGTGCGGGGCTTCTCGGCGGGCAGCGCGATCGGTCTCATGCCGGCGCCGATCAGCGTGGCGATGGCGACCCGCTGCTCGAGCAGGGACTGCTCCAGAGCCACGATCTCCTGCTCCTTGGCCAGCCTGGCGGAAACCAGGTCGACGTAGCCGCGCTCGTCGAGATTGCCGGCAGCGTAGGCGGCATCCGCCTGGTCGGTCACGCGCTTGCTCGCGGCAAGGTCGGCGCGGGCCGCGTCGAGCTGGCGTTCGAGCTGGGCCATCTCGGTCAGCATCGCGCGCACCTGGCCGTCGGTTGCGGCGAGTCGGGCGGCATACTCGTCGCGGAGCTGGCGGCGGGTCGCGCGCTCGATGGCGATGTTGCCCTGGTTGCGGTCGAAGATCGGCAGCTCCAGCGTGATCTGCGGCCCGACGTTGCGGATGTTGCTGTTGTCGCTGCCGCCGGCCACGCCGAACGCCAGGTTGGGGAATTGCGCCAGGATGGCGCCGCGTAGCTTGGCGTCCTCGGCCGCGTAGCCGAGCCGGAGCGCCACGAGGTCCGGCCGCCGGTCGGCGAGGCTCGGCAGCAGCGGCAGCACATGCTCGGCATCGACCGCCGGCAGGTCGGGCCGGCCGGCGAGCGGCAGTGCTACGTCGGGGGCGAGGCCGAGCAGGGCGTTGAGCTGGTGGCGCTTGGCGAGCAGCACCTGCTCGGCGACGAACACCTGCGCGCGCGCCGCCTGCAGCGCCACCAGGTCCGGCGTCACGGTCGCGATTGTGGCGTTGCCGGCGGCGAGTGCCCTCTGCGACCGGGCGCTCCGGCCGGCCAGCAGGTCGCGCGTCGCGGTCAGGATTTGCCGGTTCCGCTCGCCCTCTATCAGGTCGACCACGAGCAGCCGGGCCTGGCCAACCGTCTGCCACTCCTGCCACAGGATCTGCGCATCGATCTGGCGGCCGCTCGCCCGCGCCGCGTCGCGCCGATCGGTCAACGTGATCAGCGCTTTCACGTCGATGCTCATCCCCGCGTTATAGGCAAGAGTGGTCGCCGGGCCCGCGACGAGCGGCAGGAGCGAGCCGTTGACCTGCGGGTTCGGCGGCATTCCGGCCTGCATCAGCTGAGCCTGCGCGACGCCGTGCTGCGCCCGCGTGGCGGCGAGCTCGGGGTTGTTCTGCACCGCCAGGGTCGCGACCTCGTCGATCCGGAGTGGCGCACTGAGGCTGACACCCGCGTGCCGCAGCGCCTGCACGCTGGTCCCCAGCGCCGGACGCTCCGGCAGCGGCAATGCCGTATTGTGCGCGCAGCTCGAGGCGGCGAGGCAGCAGCCCGCCAGGAAGGCGACGCGCCTGAAAATCCAACCACCCGTCATGATGCCGCAGGCGGAAATGGCGCAGCTTCCGTCCCTTCGCGCAACTCGGAACCGAGGCGACGCTCCCTTGACCGGATAGGGGCCCGGGTGTCCATTCCGGCTACGCACGCCTTCGAGGGAGACCGACATGCGCGCCTGGGCCGTGGTCGAGAACGGAGCGCCGCTGCGCGAAGTCGAGCTGCCGACGCCGGAGCCGAAAGGCACCGAAGTCCTGGTCGAAGTCACCCATTGCGGCGTCTGTCACTCGGACCTGCATATCTGGGAGGGCTATTACGACATCGGCGGCGGCAACAAGATGTCGCTCGCCGACCGCGGCGTCGTGCTGCCGCTGGCGATGGGGCACGAGATCGTCGGTCGCGTCGCCAAGCTCGGGCCGGACGCGACGGGCGTCGCGGTGGGCGACCTCCGTATCGTGTATCCCTGGATCGGTTGCGGCAGGTGCGAACGGTGCCTGGCCGAGGAGGACAACATGTGCGCGGTGGCGTCGCGCAGCCTCGGCGTGTTCCAGAACGGCGGATACGGGACGCACGTGATCACTCCGCATCCGCGCCACCTGATCGACCCCGGCACCGTCGATCCGGCGGTCGCGGCGACCTACGCCTGCTCCGGCATCACCGTCTACTCGGCGATCAAGAAGGCGATGCCGCTCGCCCCCGACGCGCCCATCGTGGTCGTCGGCGCGGGCGGGCTCGGGTTGAACGCCATCGCCGTGCTGAAGGCGGTGAAGCACCGCAACATCATAGTGGTGGACGTCAGCGCCGAGAAGTGCGAGGGCGCCCTCAAGGCCGGGGCGACGAAGGCGGTGGACGGCACCGGCCCGGAGGCGACCAAGCGCATTCTCGATGCCGCCGGCGGGCCGGTGCCGGCGATCATCGACCTCGTGAACGGCACGGCGACCGCGCGCTTCGCCTTCGCGGCGCTCGCGAAGGGCGGCAAGCTGATCCAGGTCGGGCTGTTCGGCGGCGAGCTCACCTTGCCGCTGCCGCTCATGCCGATGCGGGCGCTCACCATCCAGGGCAGCTACGTCGGCGATCCGAAGGAGCTGCGCGAGCTGGTCCAGTTGGCGCAGGAGGGCACCTTGGAGGCGTTGCCGGTCAGCACGGTGCCGCAATCGGAGGCGAACGACGCGCTGATGCGGCTGCGCGACGGCAAGGTTAGCGGCCGCGTCGTGCTCCGCGCCGCTACTGCCTGACAGGAGAACCGTCATGACCGAAACCATCCGCCGTTCCGTGGTGCTCAAGCGCCGCCCATCCGGCAGCCCGCGCCCGGAGGATTTCGAGGTCGTCGAGGGCCGGGTCCCCGAGCCGCAGCCGGGCGAGGTGGTCACGCGGACGCTCTGGCTGTCGATCGACCCGTATATGCGCGGGCGCCTGTCGGACCGGAAGTCGTACGCCCCGCCGGTGCAGATCGGCGAAGTGATGACGGGCGAAACCATCGGCGAGGTGGTTGCGTCGCGCTCACCGGACTTCGCGACCGGCGACGTGGTGTCGGGCTCGCGTGGCTGGCAGACCCACTCGGTAACGTCAGCGCAGAACCTGACGAAATTGCCGCGCGACGCGGCGCCGCTCTCGGCCTATCTCGGCGTCCTCGGCATGCCGGGGACGACGGCGTATTCCGGGATGACGGACATCGGCCAACCCAAGGCCGGCGAGACGGTGGTGATCTCCGCCGCATCCGGCGCGGTCGGCTCGGTCGCCGGGCAACTCGCCAAGCGCGCCGGCGCGCGCGTCGTGGGCGTCGCGGGCGGACCGGACAAGTGCCTGTTCGTGCAAGAGACGCTCGGGTTCGACGACTGCGTGGACCATCGCTCGGGCGACCTGCGAGCGGAACTGGAGCAGGCCTGCCCAAAGGGGATCGACGTGTATTTCGAGAATGTCGGCGGCGCGGTCCAGGCCGCGGCGTTCGACCTGCTCAACCCGCATGCGCGCGTGGTGATGTGCGGGATGGTCAGCCAGTATAACGAGGCCGAGATGCCGCCCGGACCCAACCTGGGCTTCGTCATTGGCAAGCGGGTGCGGATCGAGGGACTGATCGTCAGCGACAAGCCGCAGCGTTTCGCCGAATGGCGGGCGCTGGCGAGCCCGTGGGTCAAGGACGGCACCCTGCAATACCGCGAGGACGTCTACGAGGGGCTGGAGAACGCGCCGGGCGCGCTCGCGGGCATGCTGTCGGGGCAGAACTTCGGCAAGCTGCTGATCAAGGTCGCGTAGCAGCGCCTCCATCAAGCGACCGGCTTCTCGGTAATCTCCCGCAGCAGCTTGCGCCGCATCGCCTCGGCGAACGCGGGGTAGTCGGGGCAGGGCAGGGCGAAGGCGCCCGGTCCGCCGATCACGTCCCGCGTGTAGGTTTCGAGCAGATCGGCCTCCTCGTGAAGTACGCACAGCCCGTTGATCGTGATGCCGGCCGCCGCCATGCGGTCGCGTATCGGGCCGGGCGCGATGCCGGCGTTGGAGCGGCCGTCACCGATCACGTCCACCACCTGGCGGGACGCCCGCGCCGGCTGGTGCGCGAGCAGGGTCAGCGCGGCAAGCAGCGCCTCGCCGATCGCGGTCTCGCCCGGGCGCACCGCGCGCGGCGCGTTCTCTACCTGGTCGGCGAACGCGGCGGCTTCGGCCGCCGAACCGATCCGCATCCAGGCCACCAACACGTCCTGCGCGCCGACCCCCGACCAGAGCAGCAGCGCGCCTAGGCTCGCCCGCGCCGGGCCGCCGGTGAGCCCCGCCACCACGTCGGGGTCGCGCAGCGCCGCTCCCATCGCGCCCGCCATCAGGTTGAACTCGTCGAACGTCACGCTGGCCGAGCCGTCGAGCGCCAGCACGAGTGCCAGGTCCACTTGGTCCATCGCCGATCTTACCGCCGGGCGGACTTGAGCGCGCGGCCCGACCGGCCGAGTATCGGGCACGACCTTGGGAGGGACGTTTGATGCCGGAAAGCCCCGCCGACCCGAAGCTGATGGCCGAGACCCGTCTGCCGCTCTCGCGCATCACCGTGCTCGACCTCACCCTCGCGCGCGCCGGGCCGACCGCGGTGCGGCACCTGGCCGATTGGGGCGCGCAGGTCATCCGCATCGAGCCGCCCGACACCGGCGGCGAGGAGATCAGCGGCGCGCGGCACGGGTTCGACTTCCAGAACCTGCACCGCAACAAGCGCGCCATCCGGCTCAACCTGAAATCGCCGGAGGGCCACGCCGCCTTCATGCGCCTGGCGGAAAAAGCCGACGTCATCGTCGAGAACATGCGCGCGGCGGTGAAGCACCGGCTGAAAATCGCCTGGGAGGACGTGCAGAAGGTCAACCCGCGCCTCGTCTACGGCAGCATCTCCGGGTTCGGGCAGGACGGCCCGTACGGCCCGCGCGCCGGGGTCGACCAGATCGCGCAGGGCATGGGCGGGCTGATGTCGATCACCGGCCTGCCCGGCCAGGGGCCGGTGCGCGTCGGCATCCCGATCGCCGACCTCACCGCCGGCAACCTTCTCGCACTTGGCATGGTGACCGCGTTGTTCGACCGCGAAACGACGGGGGTGGGCCGCTGGGTGCAGACCAGCCTGCTCGAAGCCCAGGTGTTCATGCTGGATTTCCAGGCCTCGCGCTGGCTGATGGCCCGCGAGGTGGCGCCGCAAGCCGGCAACGATCACCCGACCGGCATCCCGACCGGCGTGTTCCCGACCAGCGATGGCCACATCAACATCGCCGCCAGTTCGGCGCGGCTGTGGGAGCGGTTCTGCGAGACCATCGGCAAGCCGGAGTGGAAGCAGAAGCCGGGCTGGCAGGACCAGAAGGGGCGCAGCGGCGACCGCCAGGCGATCAACGCCGCGATAGGCGGGGTCACGCGGCATGAGCCGGCCGCCTACTGGATCGAGCTGTTCGAGGGCGCCGGCATCCCGTGCGGCCCGATCAACACGATCGACCAGGTGTTCGCCGATCCGCAGGTGCGGCATCTCGGCCTGGCGCGGCCGGTGCGCCATCCGGTGCTCGGCGACATCGAGCTGGTGTCGTCGCCGATCAACATGAGCGGCTATTCGCGCGACATCCGCACGCCGACGCCGGAAGCCGACGCCGACACCGCCGACGTGCTGCGCTCGGTGGGCTACAGCGACGCCGACATCGCCGCCATGCGCGCCAAGGGAGCGATCTGATGGACATGGTTCCGACCAGGCAATACGCCGGCGGCAAGATGCTGTCCGCCACCGACGAAGGCGTCGGGCTGATCACCTTCAACCAGCCGGAGAAGCGCAACGCCATCTCGATCGAGATGTGGGAGGGCATGGGCGAGATCCTGGACGCCTTCGCCGCCGACCAGTCCGTGCGCGTGGTGGTGCTGACCGGCGCCGGTAACAAGGCGTTCGTCTCGGGCGCCGATATCAGCCAGTTCGAGAAGCAGCGCTCGAATGCCGAGGCGCAGCGCGAGTACGACCGGCTGACCGGCGCGGGGCGCATCAAGCTCGCCAACTTCCCGAAGCCGACCATCGCGCGCATCCGCGGGTTCTGCCTCGGCGGCGGGCTCGCCATCGCGATGCAGGCCGACTTGCGGATTGCCGCCGTGGACAGCCAGTTCGGCATCCCGGCGGCGCGGCTCGGCATCGCCTACGCGTTCGACAGCGTGCGCCGCCTGGTCTCGCTGGTCGGGCCGGCGCACGCGCGCATGATCCTCTACACCGGGCAGCGCATCGACGCGGCGGAGGCGGAGCGCATCGGCCTGATCAACCGCGCGGTGGAGGACGAAGTGCTGTCCGACACCGTGCTCGAGATCGCCCGCACCATCGCCGACAACGCGCCGCTCTCGCTGGCGGCCTCGAAGCACGCGGTCGAGCAGGTCGGGCGCGACGCCGGCGAGCGCGACACGGCGGGGCTGAAGGCGCACATGGACGCCTGCTTCGACAGCGCGGATTACCGCGAGGGGCGCACGGCGTTCATGGAGAAGCGAGCGCCGCGATTTCTCGGACGGTGAATCGTGATTGCCGCGTAGCGCAGACTAAAGGAGGCGACGGGAGGAGAGATGACGGTCATTGGCAGCATGTCCCAGCTTAATACCCGTCCGTTCATCGACGCAGAACGGAAGTGGCATTCCCTGGTAAGCACCTTCCCTGCTGCCATAGCGGTTCAGGAGCCGGTATGTAACGGCAATCCTTCAGGGTAAAGGTCGTAGGCTTTCAACGGACCTGAAGGCAGGTGACTCTCTTGGTCGAATATTCACTCGCTCAGAAGACCTTCTGACTGCAACGGTTTTTGAGCGGCTTGCGTACTTGGATGGCCCCACATTTTGGGCTGTCTTATGTAAGACAACTCAACCAGCTGCTCTTCTACCTCGTAAGTTCGCGGAACTGATCGAAATTGAGTTCTGGCCAACATGGTCCGAAGCCCGCGACGGTTTGGGAAAGGGTGTCGAACCAGACGTGTTTCTTCGCTTCTCGGTCGGTGATCCGGCTCACACAGTGACACTCATTGTGGAGTGCAAGTTGGACGGATGGCAGAATACCGACCAATGGGCAGAGCAATGGAAAGCTCATGCAGCCGAGTATGCATCCGAGCCGCCGGACGAGTGTTGGCTTCTGGCGCTAGGAGGTCTGCCTTGGGGCCCAGAACAGACCGCGACAAGCTTCATTGCCGATATTGGGAAAAAACATGATGTGTCCGTGCGTGCGGTAGCGGCCGATTGGCAGGATCTTCTGAAAGCTTTGGACGACGTCGAACTCAAGGATGCTGCCGCGAAGCGGATCGTCTGCGACATTCGAGAAGCGTTGAGTCTCAATGGCTATCACCTGATTAAACCGATGGCGGAACTCGCCAAAATCGCGGATGACCTCCACCTAAGGTTTGATGAAGCAGTTGCCGTTCTTGCCCGCTGGAACGCCTCAGACTCAGAACTATCGCCGCCAGATTTAGACGCTCTCGCCCGCTGGCCCATTGAGACCGAGTCGTTCCGGCCGATGACAACTGACTTAAATTCCCTTCGATGGACGGAAGGTCGCCATGAGTGATGAACTTAAAAACGCTCTCACTGACGTTCGAAAGTCATATCGACTTCTCTGGTCCTATCAAAGACGCATATTCGATATCGTGCAACTGATTGCCGATGAGTGCGGCCAAAGCTTTTATTATTGGCAAGTGATGCATTCCGGGAAGCCCTGTAATTCAGGAGCTAATCCCATGAAAAAACGATGGGCTTGGGACATGCTGCCGATGGTCCAAACGTCCTACTTGTTCCTTCCGGCAGGGGTGGACAACAACTCTACCCAGCCTGGGGAATGGATGCTGGAAATTCTGCTTACGTCGGACACAGGATTCGAGGCACCGGATGACGGCTCAGAGCCGGACCCATCCGATTTCGTCGATGCTGCCAAATGCGACTCGACTCTCTCGCTGTTGTCGTGGCAAAGCACCGGACACACCAAGCTAAACTGGTTTAGTGGTGTGTGGAACTATTTTGACTATCCTGAAAATGATGACGACCCAGTAGAGCACGTTGACCCGCCATTCCGCGTTACTCGCAAGACCTACAAGCTCGATAAACTTGGTAGCAAGGACGCTGTCCTCGCGGCGACCGCAGGGTTCAAACAGCTACTTGCTGAAAGCCCGGAAACCTCGGTGTCAAGGAACGGCAAAAAGGTTGCGAAAACGCTTTGATTTGGCGTAAAACTAGGGCGTGTCGTCATTTAAGGGATTCCGGCGCGGCGGAAACTTCGATTCATAGCGTGTCAGCCAAGATGGAGCTGACCAGTGCGACGCTACGGCCTTCGGGACGATCAATGGGAGCGTATC
>JAABUQ010000852.1_pt1 | contig 69733 bp, 64 predicted proteins | sample 5560001 | NCBI WGS metagenome assembly JAABUQ01 (sample SAMN10711888, study PRJNA513371) | rock metagenome | isolation source: Antarctica rocks | place: Antarctica: Victoria Land, Finger Mt nord | collected 2015-12-18 | reverse complement strand
AGCCTGGGGGTGTCCACGAAAGCGGGTCAACTCCAAATCGCTACCGCCATTATGCCCTCGCGAATCGACGAGAGCACAGAGAATCACGGCATCAGAACCTTGGGAATCCCGCGCGAGTCGGAACCAGACGCCGCTGGTATTAGCTCTACCGACCGGCCTCGGCGATGCCGTCGAGTTCGGCGACCACCTCGCCCGTCAGCTGGATTTCGGCAGCCGCGAGGTTCTCGCGCAGGTGGGCGACTGACGACGTGCCCGGGATCAGCAGGATGTTGGGCGCGCGCCGCAGCAGCCAAGCGAGCGCCACCTGCATTGGCGTCGCGCCGAGCCGCGCCGCCACGTCCGACAGCGTCGACGATTGCAGCGGGGTGAAACCGCCGAGCGGAAAGAAGGGCACATAGGCGATTCCCTCGGTCGCGAGCGTGTCGATCAGTGCGTCGTCGTCGCGATGGGCGAGGTTGTAATGGTTCTGCACGCAGACGATCTCGGCGATGCCGCGCCCCTGCTGGATCTGGGCGGCGGTTGCGTTGCTCAATCCCAAGTGCCGAATCAGTCCCTGCCGCTGAAGCGCGGCGAGCGCGGTGAGCGGCGCCTCGATCGATCCTTCGCTCAGGCCATGGACGTCCCCCATGATCCGCAGGTTGACGACCTCCAGCACGTCGAGGCCTAGATTGCTGAGGTTGCCGTGGACCGCGCTCGTCAGCTCGGCGGGCGACATCGCCGGGTTCCACGACGCGTCCTTGCCCCGCACCGCACCGACCTTGGTCACGATCACCAGATCGTCGGGATAGGGGTGCAGCGCCTCACGGATCAGCTGGTTCGTGACGTGCGGGCCGTAGAAGTCGCTGGTGTCGAGGTGGTTGACGCCGCTCGCCCCCGCCTCCCGCAGCACGGCGAGCGCGCTGTCGCGGTCCTTGGGCGGCCCGAACACCCCCGGCCCGGCGAGCTGCATTGCGCCATAGCCCAGCCGCTTCACCGTGCGATCGCCGAGTTGGAAGGAGCCCGCGGTCTTGATGTCGGTCATCCCATTTCTCCAATGCTGATGCCGCGATATGGAGGCCCGGCCCCGCGCGATAAACCTTGTCAATCGGCACAGGCCGTGCGGGAACGTGAACAATGGCAACCGGCCTTCAGGATCTCGCCGCCTTCGTCGTGGTCGCGCAGGCGGGCGGGTTCCGCGACGCGGCCAAGACGAGCGGCTTTTCCGCGTCCAGCCTGAGCGAAGCGGTGCGACGCCTGGAAACGACGTTGGGAGTGAGGCTGCTCAACCGAACGACGCGCAGCATGGCGCCGACCGAGGCCGGCGCCCGCCTCGTCGAGCGGCTGGCGCCGGCGCTGGGTGAGGTAGAGGCGGCGCTGGACGTGGTGAACGCCTTCCGCGATCGGCCAGCGGGCACGCTCAGGCTCAACGTGCCGGCCAGCGTCGCGCGCCTCGTGCTGCCCGCGATCGTGCCGGCGTTCCTCCGCGCCTATCCCGACATCCGGCTGGAGGTGATCGTGGAGGACGGCTTCGTCGACGTGCTGGCGGCGGGATGCGATGCCGGGATCCGCTATGACGAGCGGCTGGAGCAGGACATGATCGCGGTGCCGATCGGCCCGCGCGTCCAGCGTTTCGCCACCGCCGCCTCGCCCGCCTATCTCGACGCGCACGGCCGCCCCGAGCACCCGCGCGACCTGCTCGCCCATGCCTGCCTGCGCGGCCAGTTCGCGAGCGGCAGCCTCCCGGCTTGGGAGTTCGAGCGTGACGGCGAGGTGGTCCGGGTCGATCCGGCCGGGCCGCTGGTGGTGCGGTTGGGCGCGGCGGTCGACTTGGCGGTGAGTGCGGCGGTGCAGGGCCTGGGCATCATCCACCTGTTCGAAGGGTGGCTCGCACCTTATCTCGACAGCGGTGCGCTAGAGCCTGTGCTCAAGCCCTGGCGGCAGCACTTCTCGGGTCCCTTTCTCTATTATCCGGGCCGCCGCTACCTGCCCGCCCCGCTTCGCGCCTTCGTCGACTTCATCAAGGCGTAGCGCAGCCCAGCTCACACGTTCCAGACGCGGCCTACGCCTTGCGCGGATGGCGAGCGCGAGGTCGCCGCCGAACGGCGGCAGGTCGAGCGCGAGCGTGCCGGCCCACGATTGAGCGGTCATCCGGCCGCGTATTCGAGCATCAGGCGGAGCACCGTCACGCCGTGTCGGCCAGCCAGCGCAGGTGTCGCTCGACCCCGACGAGGTTCCGGCGGCGATATAATCCGTTCAGCTCCAGCCAGGCGACGGAGTAGTTCTGGCCGATCGGGGTCCAAGCCTCGCCGTGTTCCGTCATGAAATAGGGGACGCCGGGCGCGCGGACGATCCAGGGCAGTCCGTCACGAAAGCGGCGTCTATCCCTGGTAGCAGCCAGCCTGTCGCGCCCGCTCGCGCACCAGGGCGAGCACCGTCGCACAGGTCGGCATCGCCTGGCCGACCATCTCGCCCAACTCGACAACCGCGCCGAGGAGCGCGTCGATCTCCATTGGCCGGCCACGTTCGAGGTCCTGCAGCATCGAGGTCTTGTGCTCGCCCACCTCCGAGCCGCCCTCGATGCGCTTGTCGACGTCGATGCCGAAGCGCACGCCCAGCGCCTCGGCGACCGATTTGGCTTCCAGCATCATCGCGCGACAGACGGCGCGCAGCGCGGGGTCGCCGGTGATCCGGTCGAGCGTCGCCATCGTCAGCGCCGACAGCGGGTTGAAGGCCAGGTTGCCCCAGAGCTTGACCCAGATCTCGTCGCGGATGCGCGGGCGCACCGGCGCCTTCAGCCCCGCCGCGATCAGCGCCTTCGACAACGCCTCGATCCTCGGCGAGCGGCTGCCGTCCGGCTCGCCCAGGGTGAAGCGGTCGCCGTAGGTATGCGTGATGACGCCGGGCTCGCTGACCTCGGCGGCCGGATACACCACGGAGCCGATCACCTGCGACGGCGGCAGGATGTCCCACAACCGTCCGCCCGGATCGACGCTCTCCACCCGCCGGTCGCGATACGGGCCGTCCAGGCCGTAGAAGTACCAATACGGCACGCCGTTGATGCCGGTCACCAATACGCTGTGCGGCCCCAGCATCCGGGCGATCTGCGGCGCGGCGGGTGGCAGGCCGTGCGCCTTGAGGGTGACGATCACGTAGTCCTGCACGCCCGCCTCGGCCGGATCGGCGAGGCAGCGCGGGCGCACGGTGATGCGCTCGCCGCCGGAGACGAGTGTCACCCCGTTCGCCTGCATCGCCGCGAGATGCGGGCCGCGGGCGATGAACGTCACGTCGGCGCCGGCTTGCGCGAGCCGCACGCCGAGCAGCCCGCCGATGGCGCCGGCGCCGAAGATCGCGATCTTCACGACCCGAACCTCACGCCGACAGCCCGAGCTTCTCCGCCAGCCCGATGCGCTGCAGCTTGCCGGTCGCGCCTTTCGGGATCTCGTCGAGGAACAGGATGCGCCGGGGCACCTTGAACGGGGCCAGCCGCTCGCCCAGGAAGTCGCGCAGCGCGTGGTCGCTCACTTCTGCCCCCTCGCGCAGCACGACGGCGGCGGCGACGTCCTCGCCGAGCTTGTCGTGCGGCACCCCAAACGTCACGCATTGCGCCACGGCCGGATGGTCCATCAGCACGACATCGACCTCGAGCGGGCTGATCTTCTCGCCGCCCCGGTTGATGAGCTCCTTGAGCCGCCCGGTCAGCCGCAGATAGCCCTCGGCGTCCAGCACCCCCTGATCCCCGGTGCGAAACCAGCCATTGGTGAAGGCCTTGGCGTTGGCGTCCGGGTTGTTCTCGTAGCCGGCGGTCACGTTGCGGCCGCGGATGACCACCTCGCCCAGGTCGCCGGGCGCCAGCAGGCGTCCGCCGTCGTCCATGATGGCGATCTCGGGTCCGGCGGCGATGCCCACCGAGCCGGCGAAGTGCGGGCGCGGCGGCAGCGGGTTGGAGGCCATCTGGTGCGCTGCCTCGGTCATGCCGTAGGCCTCGATCACGGGCACGCCGAACGTCGCTTCCAGCGCCTGCATGACCTGCGGCGGCAACGAGGACGAGGACGAGCGCACGAAGCGCAGCCGGCCGCGCCCGATGATGTCGCGGTGGCGCGCGGCCAGCGTCAGGATCGCCTGATGCATGGTGGGGACCGCCGTGTACCAAGTCGGCCGGGCCTCGTCGAGCCAGCCGAAGAAGCGGAACGCGTTGAAGCCGGGCGTGCAGCTCACCGACGCGCCGGCCGCCAGGCTCGACAGGGTTGCCGCGATCAGCCCGTGGATGTGGAACAGCGGCATGATGTTGAGGCAGGTGTCGTCCGGCGTCAGCGCCAGCGTGTCGCCGATGTGGTAGGCCGACGCGGTGACGTTGAGGTGCCGCAGCGGCACGATCTTGGGGCGCGACGTCGTGCCGGAGGTGTGCAGCACCAGCGCGACGTCGTCCGCGCCCGCCGGCCCCGCCGCGCGCGGCGTGCCGGTAAGCGACCCGCGCAACTCGAAGCTGCCGGCCGGGGCGTCCGGTTGCGGGACCAGCTCGACGATCGGGATGCCCCGCGCCGCGGCGACGGCGCGCGACGGGCTGTCCATGCCTTGCTGGATCACCAGCGCCTTGGCGCCGAGATCGCTCAGGTAGAACTCGAACTCCTCGGCCCGGTAGGCCGGGTTCAGCGGCGCGGTCGTCGCTCCCGCGCCGATGGCGACGAAGCCCGCCGCCATCTCCGGCCCGTTCGGCAGCACGATCGCCACCCGGTCGCCGCGGCCGATGCCCATGCGGTTGAGGTCGTCGACGGTGCGGCGCGCGAGGTCGCTCAGCGCGCCGAACGCCAGCGGCGCGCGGCCGGGCGCGCCGATCGCCGGCGCCGCTGCCTCGCCCCTGCCGAGCAGGTCGAGGATGGTGTCGGCGGGGTAGTCGGTCATCGCACGTGGTCCTTGTCGTCCGGCCGATGGCATCGGGAGGCGACCCTAGCGCGCGGCCTCGGCGAGCGCACCAGGGACCGCCGGCATCGCCTGCGACAGCCGCCCGCCCAACCGCACCGGCTCGATGCGGCGCGCGAGCCCGGTCGCGTCATCGGTCGCCACGAACACGCCGCACACCGTCGCCTCGCCTTCCGCCGGGGCCAGCCGCTCGCCGGGCATCTTGCGCCAGAAGCGGGTGGCCGCCGCCTCCTTCGCCATGCCGATCACGCTGTCGTAGTCGCCGCACATCCCGGCGTCGGACTGGTAGCCGGTGCCGCCGGGCAGGATCTGGTGGTCGGCGGACGGGCTGTGCGTGTGGGTGCCGACCACGAACGACACTTGGCCGTCGAAGGAATGGGCGAACGCCAGCTTCTCGCTCGTCGCCTCGGCGTGGAAGTCGATCACGATCGCGGCGACCGTGCCGCCCAGCCGGTAGCGGGCGAGTTCCTGCGCGGTGCCGCGAAACGGGCAGTCGAGCGGGTCCATGAACAGGCGGCCCATCGCGTTCAGCACCAGCGCCCGCCGGTTGCCCGGTAGCTCCACCACCGCGACCCCGGCGCCCGGCGTGCCGGGCGGGAAGTTGAGCGGGCGGATCAGGCGTGGCGTCTCGGCGATGTACGGAACGATCTCGCGCCGGTCCCAGGCGTGGTTGCCGAGCGTGATGACATCCGCACCCGCCGCGAACAGCGCCGCCGCCATCTCGGGTGCCAGGCCGAAGCCGTGCGAGGCGTTCTCGGCGTTGACGATGGCGAGGTCGATCGCCAGGCGCGCGCGCAACCCGGGCAGCGCGGCGCCGACCGCCTCGCGACCGGAACGGCCGACCACATCGCCCAGGAACAGGATGTTCATTCGACCTCGCAGCGCACGATGCCGCGCTCGGTGGCGACCGCGGGGAGCCGGACATCGTGCGGCCCGGCGGGCACCACGTCCATCTGCTGCGCGGCGAAGGCGCAACCCAGCCTCGTCGCATCGGGTAGCGCGGCCAGGGTGCGGTCGTAGTAGCCGCCGCCGTAGCCCAGCCGGCAGCCGCGCCGGTCGAAGGCGAGCAGTGGGACGAGAACGAAATCCGGCACGCGCGCGGGGCCGGTGGGACGCCGGGTGCCGAAACGCTCCGTCTCCATCGGGTCGCCGGGATGCCAGAGGCGAAAGCTGAGCGGTCGCCCGCGCCCCTCGGTTACTGGCAGAACGATCGGCTGCCCCCGCGCGAACAGCGCATGCAAGAGAGGTCGGATGTCGATTTCGCCGGAAAGCGGCCAGAAGCCGGCCACAGTGGCGTCAGTCGGCGGTGCCGCATTGTCGAGCACGCAATCCGCGAGGCTCGCGCCCCATGCCGGATCGCACGCCGCGCGCGCCGCGATGGCTTCGGCCCGCGCCGCACGCTTCCGCGTGTCGAGATCGCTCAACTGTGGAATGTGCGGAGCCGCCCTGGCCGTTGGCGTCTCATCCTCCCAGAGCCTGCTGTTGCAGGTGGGCACCGGATACCGTGACCAGGGCCACGACAGAGCCAGCTCCCGAGGGGATGCTTACTGGCCCTGGGGATAAATTGCCTGACGCACCGGGTAGCCCCGCCCACCCTATCTAGGGTGCCTCGAGGCCCGCCGCAATCTCCTCGGCGCGACGGGCGAGCTTATCGAGACGCGGGGCGAGCTTGGGGTCGGCGCTGGCGGCGGAGGTTTCCAGCCTTGCCACACGCCGGCGCACCTCGTCGAAATCGCGCCGCCGGTCATGCAGTTCGTCCGCCAGCATCAGCGCCGCCAGCACCAGCATGCGTGCCTCGCTCGCCGGGCCGGCGCTGGCCCTTATCTCCTCGATGCGCTGGCCCACCTCGCGGCCCATCGCTTCCAGGTGATGCTCCTGCCCGTTCTCGCAGCCCACCTGGTAAGCGTAACCGTTGATGCGAATGTTCACCTGCGCCATCACCCAATCCCCGTGTCTTCGTAGGACCTCAAGCCGTGTCGCCGAGCCCGGCACGCAGTCGTGCGATGAGCGAATCGAGCCGCATCGCCACGTCCGCCGAGATACTAGCATCCTGCGCCGGAGATGCAGCCTCGGACTGCGCGGCGGCGCGCGCGATTCGCTCGAGCGCCGCTTCCAGCCGGTTCGCCGCCGCGTTCGGATCGTCGTCGTCGGCCGCCATGGGGACCCTTCCGCGCCCGAGCAGGATGCTTGCACTCAAGCCGCTGAACCGCTTGAACGTCAAGCATCATGCATCCCGCCGTGGTCGTGCACGGGCTGGACGACGCCGGGGCCGCCCTCGCCCTGGGCCGGCCGCTCACCTTGCTGTCCGCGCGCGGCGCCGCCCTCTACGCCGGCTGCCTCTGGTGGCGCGAACTCGTGCTGCAAGCCCGCAGCGCCTGCCCGAGCGTCGCCGTCTGCGACCTGCTCGACTGCGCCGACGCACCCGGCGTGGCACTCGGCGCCATCCGCGCCGGCCAGCGCGGGCTGGTGCTCTCGCCCGCCGTTCCGGGCTTCGCGGCGGTGGCCGCGGTCGCGGACGCGCGCGGCCTCACCTTGCTGCCCGCCCGCCCGCCGGCGCTCGACCTGGCTCGACCCGGCGCGCGGCGCCGCCTTCTCGCCTGGCTGACGGGCGACGGCTCGGCGTGACAGCAATCGCGCCGTGAGCTACCAAATCCGCCAAGTCCAGGTGATCGACATCTATGCCGGCAGCAAGGGCTGATCTTTTCACGATGAGCGACACCGGCATCGGGTGCCGTCTCTATCTGATCACCCCGCCCGCGTTCGACCCGACGGCGTTTCGCGACAGCCTGGCCGAGGCGCTCGACGCAGGCGACGTCGCCGCCGTGCAACTGCGGCTCAAGGACGAGGACGACGACGTGTGGCGCCGCGCCATCGACGCGCTGCGGCCGGTGGCGCAATCCCGCGACGTGGCGTTCCTGCTCAACGATCGCGCCGACCTCGTCGCCGCGAGCGGCTGCGACGGCGCGCATGTCGGCCAGGACGACCTGCCGGCCCGCGACGCCCGCCGGCTGATCGGCCCGGACCGCATGCTCGGCGTCACCTGCCATGCCAGCCGCGACCTGGCGATGCAGGCCGGCGAGGACGGCGCCGACTACGTAGCGTTCGGCGCCTTCTTCCCGAGCGGCACCAAGGAGGCCGCGCGCCGCGCCGATCCGGATATCCTGCAATGGTGGTCGGAGCTGATGGAGCTGCCGTGCTGCGCCATCGGCGGCATCACCGGGGAGAACTGCGCCCCGCTGGTGCGGGCGGGTGCCGATTTCCTCGCCGTGGTGGGCGCGGTGTGGTCGCATCCGGAGGGGCCGGGAGCCGGCGTGCGGGCGCTGAACGCGGCGATGCGGGCGGCGGCAGAGGACGAAGGCTGAGCTCAGCGGCGAGCTATTCTTCCCAGGGTTGCAATCTTCTTTCCAGGCAAACGCGGGACCGTTTAGTTTTCTCCGATGGTTGCGCGACCCAATACGGTTCCCAACGCAGCGGCAGGTGACGGCGTGGCGCCGGGCATGATCGACATGTTCATCGACCGCTGGACCCGGGCCGAGCAGGCCGAGCGGACAAACGCCCCGCCGTTCCTGATCGAGCTGTGCGACCTGCTCGGCGTCGAGCGGCCACCGCCCGCGCGTGGCGGCACCGGGCCGTACCGTTTCGAGCGCAGCGTCACGCATCGCGACGGCGGCGACCGCGAGACGACCCGCCGCATCGACCTCTATCGCCGCGACTGCTTCATCCTGGAAGCCAAGCAGGGCGCCAACGCCCCGTCGCAACCGGAGCTGTTCACCTTGCGGGCGGAAGCGGCGCGGCGGCAGACCGTGCGCAACTCGCCCGGCTGGACGCAGCACATGCTGCGGGCCAAGGGTCAGGCGGAGGGATACGTGCGCGACCTGCCGACCGACGAGGGCGCACCGCCATTCCTGATCGTTTGCGACGTCGGCTTCTGCTTCGACATCTACAGCGACTTCTCCGGGACCGGCCGGCACTATGTCCAGTTCCCGGATCGCGAGGGCTTCTGGGTCTACCTGCCGGACCTGCGCCGCCCCGAGATGCGCGCGCGGCTGGTCGCAATCTGGCACGACCCGCAGTCGCTGAACCCGGCCCGACGACGGACGGAGGTGACGCGGGAGATCGCCGAATACCTCGCCAAGCTCGCCCGCGCGCTCGAAGCCCGCTACGCGCCGGACACGGTGGCGTTCTTCCTGATGCGCTGCCTGTTCTGCATGTTCGCCCAGTCGGTCGGCCTGCTGCCGGAGCGCACGACGTTCACCGACCTGCTGGAACGCTGTCGGGGAGCGCCCGATACGTTCGTCGGCTTGGTGGGAGAGTTGTGGCGGCTGATGAACACCGGCGGGTTTTCCGCCGCGGCGGCTGCCGCCGTGCGGCGGTTCAACGGCGGCCTCTATGCCGGCGGCGGCGATCCGCTGAAAGTGACGCCCGACGAGATCGACTTGCTCATCATTGCCGCCGAGCACGATTGGGCGAACGTGGAGCCGGCGATCTTCGGCACCTTGCTGGAGAACGCGCTGACGACGCGCCAGCGCGGTCAATTGGGGGCGCACTTCACGCCGCGCGCGTTCGTCGAGCGGCTGGTGCTGCCGACGGTGATGGAACCGCTGCGGGCGGAGTGGGACGGGTTCAAGGCCGCCTCCTACGCGCGGCTGGAAGCCGGAGACCGCGAGGGTGCCGCCGCCTTGCTGCGCGATTTCCACGCGCGCCTTTGCGCCGTGCGGGTGCTCGATCCGGCCTGCGGCACCGGCAACTTCCTTTACGTCACCATGGAAATGATGAAGCGGCTGGAAGGCGAGGTGCTGGACGCGCTAACCAACTTGGTCGCCGGCGAGGGCGACCGGTTCGCGCTGCCCGGCGCCAGCGTCGATCCGCACCAGTTTCTCGGCCTGGAGAAGAACCCGCGCGCCGTGCCGGTGGCGGAACTCGTGCTGTGGATCGGCTATCTGCAATGGCACTTCCGCACCCTGGGCGCGGCGCCGCCGGCCGAGCCGATCCTGCGCGACTTCCATAACATCCGGCTGGCGGATGCCGTCTTGACGTGGAAGCGGGAGGAACTAGTCCGCAATCCGGACGGAACGCTCAAGACGGTATGGGGAGGTCACAAGAAGCGAGAGGCGCTGACTGGGAAGAGGATTGTCGATCAGAGCGATATGCATGAAGTGAGTAGGCTGATTGGCGCCAGTCAGTCTGAATGGCCGGAAGCAGACTTTGTCATCGGCAATCCGCCGTTCAACTTCGGCAAGCATTTGCGAAACGAGGTGGGACATGGGTACGCCGAGGCCTATTGGCGTGCATATCCAGACCTACCAGAAGCGGCGGACTACGTAATGGCTTGGTGGATACGCGCTGCGGATCTGCTGGCGCGGAACAAAATACGCCAGTTTGGCTTCATAACGACGAACAGCATCACACAAATCTTCAATCGCCGGATCGTTGCAAAAGCGCTGAGCGGAAAATCGCCGATCAGTATCGCCTTGCCATACCGGATCATCCCTGGACCGACGGCGAGTCGGCTGCTGCAGTGCGGGTCGCGATGACGGTCTGCCAACGGGGACGGCATCCTGGATATCTGCTGCGAGTCCACAAAGAGATCGTCAATGTCGGCGGCGAGCCTACGCTGACGTTCTCCGATCAAGAGGGGAACATCAATGCCGATCTCTCGATCGGAGCCGACGTGGCCGGCACTGAGGCGCTGCGAGCGAACCTCGGATTGTCTTTCATGGGCGTCGCCGTAAATGGCGACGGTTTCCTTGTGACGCCCGCTCAAGCGGCCAGCCTCGGTCTTGGGCGCGTGCCTCACCTTGACCAACACATCCGGCAATATCTCAACGGTCGTGACCTGACGCAGCGCAGCCGAGGCATGATGGCTATCGACCTGTTCGGACTATCTGAGGCCGAGGCACGACAGCGATTTCCGGACGCTTACCAACATGTGTTGGTGCATGTGAAGCCGAGCCGCGACGCCAACCGCCGAGATTCCATTCGCGAACTCTGGTGGCAATTCGGATGGCCGCGGCCCGAGTTGCGGCGCGCGCTTGCGGGCCTTCCTCGCTTTATCGCGACAGTCGAGACTTCCAAGCACCGCGTGCTCTGCTTCCTTCCTGCAGAAGTGCTACCAGACAACCGGCTTGCCTGCGTTCCAAGTGACGACGCTTTTCATCTTGGGGCGCTCTCGTCCCGGCTCCACGTTTGTTGGGCGCTTGCGTCAGGTGGTACGCTCGAAGATCGTCCTATCTACAACAAGACTCGCTGCTTCGACCCGTTCCCCTTTCCCGACGCAACCGCCGAGCAGCGCACGACGATCGCCGCCCTAGCGGAGGAGCTGGACGCGCTGCGTCGCACGCGCCTCGATGCGCACAAGCAGCTCACCATGACCGGCCTCTACAACGTGCTTGAGAAGCTGCGCGCCGCACAGCCGCTCACCCCAGCCGAGCGCGACATGCACGACGCCGGACACGTGTCCGTGCTGCGCCGCTTGCACGACGAGCTCGACGCGGCCGTCGCCGACGCCTACGGCTGGCCGCGCGACCTACCGCCGGCCGAAATCGTGGAACGGATGGTGGCGCTCAACATCGCGCGCCGCGCCGAGGAGGCGGACGGGTTGGTGCGCTGGCTGCGGCCGGCGTTCCAGGCCCCGACCGAGCAGCGCCGGGCCGCGCAAGGCGAGATGGCCGTGCCGGCCGGCGAGGAGGCCGGGTTGCCGCCCTGGCCGGCGCGCGATCCCGAACGTTTCGTCGCCCTGCGCGCCGTGCTCGCCGCGTCCCCCGGCAAGCCCGCCGACCTGTCGCGCCGCTTCCAGCGGGCCAGCGCGGGCAAGGTGCGCGCCATGCTGGAAACCCTTGCCGCCCTCGGGCAGGCCCGGCTGGCGGAAGACGGCCGCTACCACCTGTAACGACGCGAAGCCACGCCCACCGCATCTCAGAGCGCTAGAACCCGAGCAACAAGACGTCGAGCGCGCGGGTGATGCGGTCGTGCTGCTGCGTGAGCGACGCAACGGCACGCCTGAGTTCGCGTCCTGGAATACTGGCGATCGCCTGGGTGACCATCACTTGCAGCGTGCCCCGGATCTCGAACACTGGGTTGAGTTCGCTGATCGGCTTCGGCGCCATCGCCTCGGGCAGCAGAGGCACCACGGTGCGGGTCGAGAGGTGGGATAGGAGGTCGGCTTGAACGTCGAGCAGGTAACCGTCCCGGTTCCTGCCGGGCATCGGATGCACGTCGAGGCGGGCCATCAGAACCGGCGATACGCGGCGAGCGGGAGACCGTGCTCGGCGACGTGCCGGTTCCAGTCCTCCATCGCTTCGCGGTTCTCCACCAGCCAGCGGTGTCGCCGTCCCTCGGCCACTGCGGCGGCGAGACCGCGCTCGCAGGCCTGCGACAGATTGATGTCCATTTCCCGCGCATCGCGGAGCAGCGACTCCGGGAGGGTCACGTTGGTCGCACGTCGTGGCGATGCGGCGATCGAACGAGGACGCAGAACGGAGCGGGACACCGCGGCACCCTTTGGACGTTGTGCGGACACTATGCGCATAGGTAGTGCGTGTTGCAACGCACGAGCTTGGAGGGGGTGAACCATCCTCCCCGCTCCGCGCTTGCCGCGTCGGCGGCTCCGGTAGCAAGCTCGCCAAGCAAAACAAACGGGAAAACGTCCATGCCACCCGACGGCGCCGTCGCCCCCGCCAAGCCCGCCCGCCTCGCCGCCCTGCCGGAGCGCTTGCACCATCACGCCTACGTGGTGCGCGACCACGAGGCCAACCGGCGCTTCTTCGAGGACATCCTCGGCATCCCGCTGGTCGCCACGTGGTGCGAGCACACCACGGTGCAGGGCCGTCCGACCGCGATGTGCCATACCTTCTTCGGCATGGCGGACGGCGGGGCGCTGGCGTTCTTCCAGTTCGCCGATCCCGAGGTGTATCGCCTGACGCAGGTGGACGCGCCGCCCGCGGTGCGCAACTTCGACCACGTCGCCTTCAAGGTCGGCCAATCCACCTACGACGAGATCGTCGCACGCGTGCAGGCGGCCGGGCTGCCGATCCGCGAGCACGATCACGGGTTCTGCCACTCGTGCTACTGCCAATCGCCGGACGGGCTGGCGGTCGAGTTCACTGTCGACGCGCCCGACGCCGCCGCCATCGACGCCAGGCAACGGGCCGACGCGCACAGCGAGCTGGCGCGCTGGCTGGGCGGGGATCACCGCGTCAACAACGAGCTGCGGCCGGGTAATTAGAGCCGCACCGCTCAGACTGTGCTCTCCCTCGTCGTCATGCCCGGACTTGATCCGGGCATCCAGGCCGAGCAACCGAGGCCGCTGGCATGGATTGCCGGGTCAAGCCCGGCAATGACGGAATGAGGGCGAGTCCGGTTAGCCTGACCTGGCTCTAATCCTCAGGCCAAATCGACGGGTGGCAGCCAAAGCACCTGACCGATGCGGTCGGCTCCGCTCGCGATCATCGCCAGCCGGTCGAAGCCGAGGGCGCTGCCGGCGGCCTCCGGCATCCCGTAGGCGAGTGCCGCCAGGAAATCCTCGTCCAGCGGCCATTCGGGGCCGTGCTCGGCCTCCCGGCGCGTCCGGTCGGCCTCGAACCGCGCGCGCTGCTCGGCCGCATCGGTGAGCTCGACGAAGGCGTTGGCAAGCTCGATGCCGCAGACGAACAGCTCGAACCGCTCGGCAACCCGCGCATCGGCCGGGTCGCGGCGGGCGAGGGCCGCTTGCGAGGCAGGCCAGTGCGTGAGGAACGTCGGGTGCGCGCGGCCGAGATGCGGCTCCACGCGCTCCAGCAGCAAGCGGAAGAACAGGTCCTCCCAGGTCTCGCCGTCGCGCAGCCGCGCGCCCGCCTGCGCCGCCAGCGCGGCGGCATCGCCCTCGGTCGCCAGCACGTCCGCGCCGACGTGGCGGTGGAATGCTTCGGCCACGCTCAGCCGCTCGAACTCCGCCAGATCGGTCCGCACGCCGCGACAGGCGACAACGGGCGGCAGCACCGCGCGCAGCAGCGCCTCGGTCTCCGCCATCAGCCCCGCCATGTCGCAGCCGGGGCGATACCACTCCAGCATGGTGAACTCGGGCGCGTGCAGCGCGCTCCCCTCGCCGTTGCGCCACACGCGGGCCAGCTGGAACACTGGCCCGCTGCCTGCGACCAGCAGCCGCTTCATGGCGAACTCGGGGCTGGTGTGCAGCCAGAGCGGCTCGCGCGCGCCGTCTGGGTGCTCGCGGACCGTGGCGAAGGCGCGCAGATACACCTCCTCCCCCGGGGCCGCCACGGCATACGGCGTCTCGACCTCGGTGTAACCGCGCGCGGCGAAGAACGCGCGCGTCGCCTGCGTCAATAACGCGCGCCGGCGCAGGAACGGCAGGCGCGCGGCAAGGCTCTCGGGATGCCAGGCCGCCACCGCGTGGCCACCGCGTCAGAAAATCTCGAACAAGCCCGCGGCGCCCATGCCGCCGCCGACGCACATCGTCACCACGCCCCATTTCGCGCCGCGCCGCTTGCCCTCGATGAGCACATGCCCGGTCATGCGCGCGCCCGACATGCCGTACGGGTGCCCGATGGAGATGGCGCCGCCCGACACGTTGAGCCGGTCGTTGGGGATGCCGAGCCGGTCGCGGCAGTACAGCACCTGGCAGGCGAACGCCTCGTTCAGCTCCCAGATGCCGATGTCGTCCATCTTGAGGCCGTGACGCTCCAGCAGCTTCGGCACCGCGAACACCGGGCCGATGCCCATCTCGTCGGGATCGCAACCGGCCACCGCCATGCCGCGATAGGCGCCGAGCGGCTGCAGGCCGCGCCGCTCGGCCTCCTTGGCCTCCATCAGCAGCGCGGCGGAGGCGCCGTCGGAGAGCTGCGACGCGTTGCCGGCGGTGATGAAGCGTCCTTCGGCGACGCGCTGGCCGCCCTTCATCACCGGCTGCAGCTTGGACAGATCCTCGAGCCGCGTCTGCGGCCGGTTGCCCTCGTCCTGGCGCAGCGTGGTGGCGCGCTCGGACACCGCGCCGGTTTCCTTGTCGGTGACCAGCATCTGCGTCGCCATCGGCACGATCTCGGCGGCGAACCGACCTTCGGCCTGCGCTTCGGCGGTGCGCTGCTGCGATTGCAGCGCGTACTCGTCCTGCGCGTCGCGGCCGATGCCGTAGCGGTCGGCGACGATCTCGGCGGTTTCCAGCATGGACATGTACAGCGCGGGGACGCTCTCGACGAGGGCGGGGTCCTGCGCGCGGAACCGGTTCGCCTTGTCGTTCTGCACCAGCGAAATGGACTCGAGCCCGCCGCCGACGCCGATCTGCAAGCCGTCCTGCACGATCTCCTTGGCGACGGTGGCGATCGCCATCAGGCCCGACGCGCACTGGCGGTCGAGGCTCATCCCCGCGACGCTCGCCGGCAGCCCCGCGCGCAGGGCCGCCTGGCGGCCGATGTTGAAGCCGGTCGAGCCCTGCTGCAACGCGGCGCCGATCACCACGTCCTCCACCTCGGCCGGCGCCGTCTTGCCCCGCGATACCGCCTCGGCGATGACGTGCCCGCCCAAGGCCTGGGCTTGCGTGTTGTTGAAGGCGCCCCGGTAGGCGCGCCCGATCGGCGTACGCGCGGTCGAAACGATCACGGCTTCGCGCATGACGTTGCATCTCCCTCGGTGCGCGCTTGATGCGGGCGTTCGGTGCGCTTGTCCAGGCCCTCGACGGCGACGGCTTGCATAGCCCCGGAACTGAGCGCAGGACGCGGCGCGAATGCCCGAGCGAACCCTCCGCACCGCCGACGACCTCGCCGCCGCCGGACTGATCCCGCCCGCGAGCCTCGCCCGGCAGGGCGGGGTGGCGGCGCGCTACGCCGTCGCCATCACGCCCGCCATGCGGGCGCTGATCGAGACGCCGGACGACCCGATCGGCCGCCAGTTCGTCCCCGACCCAGCCGAACTCGTCACCGCCCCGCATGAGCGCGCCGACCCGATCGGCGACGACGCGCTGTCGCCGATCAAGGGCATCGTGCATCGCTACCCGGACCGCGCCTTGCTGAAGCCGCTGCTGGCCTGCCCGGTCTACTGCCGCTTCTGCTTCCGCCGCGAGCATGTCGGCCCTGGTGGCGGGCTGCTGAGCGAGGCCGAGATGGAGGCCGCCTACGCGTGGCTGCGCGCCCGCCCGGCGATCGGCGAGGTGATCCTCACCGGCGGCGATCCGCTCCTGCTGTCGCCGCGCCGGCTCGGCGGCATTGTCGCGGCGCTGTCGGCGATCCCGCATGTCGAGCTCATCCGGGTGCATACCCGCGTCCCGGTGGCGGACCCGGAGCGGTTGACGGACGCGCTCGCGGAGGCGCTGGCGACCGAGAAGGCGATGTTCCTGGTGCTGCACGCCAATCACGCGCGCGAGCTGACCGAGGCCGCGCACCAGGCGCTGCGCCGGGTGCAGGCGCGCGCGATCCCGGTGCTCGGGCAATCGGTGCTGCTGCGCGGGGTGAACGATAGCGCGGACGCGCTGGAGGCGCTGCTCCGGGCGATGCTCGCCGCCCGCGTCAAGCCGTACTACCTGCACCAGCTCGACCCGGCGCCGGGCACCGCGCGCTTCCATGTGCCGATCGAGGAGGGCCGCGCCCTGCTCGCCGCGCTGCGCGGGCGGGTGACCGGGCTCGCCTGGCCGACCTACGTGCTCGACATCCCGGGAGGTCACGGCAAGGTGCCGGTCGCGCCGGATTATCTCGACCCCGACGGCCATGTCCGCGATCCGAGCGGGGTGCGGCACCGGCTCCGCTCGGAACCTTGAGCGCGTCCGTAGAGGGGCGTATATGCGCCACCTGCGTGGCCGGTCGGGATCGGTCGCGCCACTCAGGAGCGCTCGCGATGAAGCCTGGTATCCACCCCGAGTATCACGAGATCAACGTCGTCATGACCGACGGGACGCAGTTCAAGACGCGCTCCTGCTACGGCAAGCCGGGCGACACCTTGCGGCTCGACATCGATCCGAAGAGCCACCCGGCCTGGACCGGGCAGCAGCGCATCATGGACACCGGCGGCCAGGTCGCCAAGTTCAACAAGCGGTTCGCCGGGCTCGGAACCAGGACGAACTAGCGCCTCTGTCGCAACGGTTCCGCCCGCTTGCGGGGTTGAAACGCGGCCTGCCGGTTAATAGCTAAGGGAGGTCCGAGGCGCCCAGATGGGGTCTCGGGGCTTGACGAGGGCTGGCCCGTTGTGGGCGGCCCGAACCATGAACCTTGCTATCGCAGGAGGTTTGCTGTGACCGACTTTGATTTCGCTCCGCTGTTCCGTACTGCCATCGGCTTCGATCGCTTGGCCCGCCTCGCCGACACCGCATCCGCGGCCGAGGCATCCTCCTATCCTCCGTACAACATCGAGAAGACCGGCGAGGATTCCTATCGCCTGGTCATGGCAGTCGCCGGGTTCCGCCCGCGGGATCTCGAGTTGACGGTGAAGGACAACACGCTTCACGTCGCCGGCCGGGTCTCCGGTGAAGACCAGAAGGGCGAATTGCTCTATCGCGGCATCGCCGGACGCGCCTTCGAGCGCCGCTTCGTGCTCGCCGATCACATCCTCGTCGAGGGTGCGGACGTGCAGAACGGCCTGCTGCTCGTCGGCCTGAAGCGCATGGTCCCCGAGGCGCTGAAGCCCCGCCGGATCGAGATCGGCGCCCCCGCCGGGCCGCAGGCGATCGCCAACGACACCAACGGCAGCCCCGCCAAGGCGGCCTGACCGTCCGACGACGATCCGATCAGGCGGAAGGGGTCGGGCGACCGGCCCCTTTTGCTGTACGGTGCTCGGGCCTTCGCCTAGGGCTTCGGCGCTCCGAACACCGCCTCGGCGGCGCTGCGATGGCCCTGCTTGCGGCCGATGTCGGCTTCCACCCGGCTGATCTCCTCCCGCAGCTCGCCGATATAGGCGCGCAACTCATCGACGCCGAGCGTGTCGAGTCGGAGCGGCTCAAGCCGCGTGCGCTTGCGCACCGGAGCGTCCTCGTCCTCGGCCATGCGCCCTCCCAGTGTCATTAAAGCTTGATAATGCGACACGTTCGGCTTGACCCGCATCCGGGCGCAAGTCATATCCAGTGTCTGCCCGCGTCAAGCGGCGCGCCCCCCTGAGCCGCGCCCCGCGGGCCAAGGGTGAACGCCATGACAATGCCTCTGATGCCAAAAGCCACCGCGGTATGGCTGATCGACAAGACCGCGCTGACCTTCACGCAAATCGCCGAATTCTGTGGCATGCACCCGCTCGAGGTGCAGGCCATCGCCGACGGCGAGGTCGCGCAAGGGATCGTCGGCTACGACCCGGTCGCCAACAGCCAACTCACCATGGCGGAGGTGCACCGGTGCGAGGCCGACCCGAACGCGCGTTTGCGCCTGCTGCCGAGCAAGAACCCGCCTCCCAAGCGGCAGCGCGGCGCCCGCTACACCCCCGTGGCCAAGCGCAACGACCGGCCGGACGCGATCGCCTTCCTGCTGCGGACGTTCCCGCAACTCTCGGAGACGCAGGTCGGCAAGCTGCTCGGCACGACGAAGGACACGATCCAGAAAGTGCGCGAGCGGTCGCATTGGAACAGCGCCAACATCAAGCCGCGCGATCCGGTGATACTCGGCCTTTGCAGCCAGACCGACCTCAACGCGGCGGTGGCGCAGGCCAACGATCGCCTGATGCGCGAGGGGCATGCCGTGCCGCCGATGCCGCTGCCCGAGGCGGAGGAGGCTGCCTGACCGGCCGCTCCGGACGGATGGGCGAGGCGCCGGCGGTTTTTGCCGCCGCGCCTCGGACCTTCAGGCTTGCTGTCGGAGACGTTCCAATTCTTCCTTCAAACGCAGCTTCTCAAGCTTCAGGCGGACGAGCGCGTCGCTGTCCGGACGAGGCCGCTGGTCCTCGTCGGCGATGCGTGTCTCGAGCGATGCGTGGCGCTCCTTGAGGACTTCAATATGCGACTGCAGGCTCATGTAACCTCCATGTTCTGCCGGTCGCGGCGCGAGCCGTGACGCCGAACGGTAACGCGGCGGCACGACGCGGCGCCAGCGCAATCGGCATCAACGAATGCGTGCGGGGGTCACGCGCAAGCGTATGATCGTGCTATGAAAGAGCCATGCTGACCGACCGTGATTCGCTGCTCAGGAAGTTGCACGAGCTGCGCAGCGAGCACCGCGACCTCGACACGGTGATCGCGCGCCTGGCGGATCAGGGGGCGATCGATCAGATCAACGTGCAGCGTCTGAAGAAGCGCAAGCTCATGCTGAAGGACGAGATATCCTGGCTGGAAAGCCGACTGATCCCGGACAGTATCGCCTGATGAGCGAGCGCGCGGCCGAACCACCGGCCCTGGTCGGCGTGATCATGGGCAGCCAGTCGGACTGGCCGATCCTGCGCCATGCCGCCGATACGCTGGACCGGCTGGCCATCGCGCACGAGGCGCGCATCGTCTCCGCCCATCGCACACCGGACCGGCTGGCCGCCTACGCCAAGACCGCGCGCGGCCGCGGGTTGCGGGTCATCATCGCCGGCGCCGGCGGGGCGGCGCATCTGCCGGGCATGTGCGCCGCGTGGACCTCGCTGCCCGTGCTCGGGGTGCCGACCGAGGCGGCGCATCTCGACGGCCTCGACAGCCTGCTTTCGATCGTGCAGATGCCGGCGGGCGTCCCGGTGCCGACCTTCGCCATCGGCCGCGCCGGCGCGGTCAACGCGGCGCTGCATGCCGCCGCCATCCTCGCACTCTCCGACCCCGCACTCGCGCTGCGGCTCGACGCCTTCCGCCAGGAACAGACCGAAGCGGTCCCCGAGAGCCCCGCGCCGTCGCCGCCCGAGGCATGACCGTCCCGCTGCCGCCGAACGCGACCATCGGCATCGTCGGCGGCGGTCAGCTCGGCCGCATGTCGGCGCTCGCGGCCGCCCGCCTGGGCTATCGCTGCCACATCCTGACGCCCGAGCACGACAGCCCGGCCGCCCAGGTCGCCGCCGGCGTGACGCTCGGGGAATACGAGGACGAGGCGACGTTGCGCGCCTTCGCGGCGGCCGTCGACGTCATCACTTTCGAGTTCGAGAACATCAGCGCGCAAGGCCTCGATCTCCTGGCGTCCCTACGTCCTGTCCGCCCGTCGCCCGCGGTGCTGCGGGTCAGCCAGGATCGTATCGCCGAGAAGACCTTTCTGAACCGGGTCGGCGTGCGCACGGCACCGTGGTCGGCGGTCGAGACATTGGGCGAGCTCGACGCGGCGCTGTCGCGGCACGGCCGCCCGTCGATCCTCAAGACCACGCGCTTCGGCTACGACGGCAAGGGCCAGGCGCGGATCGAGGCGGACAGCGATCCGGCGGCCGCCTTCGACGCGCTCTGCCCACGGCCGCTTGTCCTCGAAGGATTCGTCGACTTCGCGATGGAGATCAGCGTGATCGTGGCGCGCGGCGCCGACGGCGGCATGGCCGGGTTCGACGCCGTGGAGAACCGCCATCGCGACCACATCCTCGATCTGACCCTGGCGCCGGCGCAGCTGCCGCAAGCGGTAGCCGACGAGGCACAGGCGATCGCGCGCCGGGTCGCGGCCGGCCTCGACCTGATCGGGCTGCTAGCGGTGGAGATGTTCGTCGACCGCGACGGGCAGGTGCTCGCCAACGAGGTCGCCCCCCGCCCGCACAACTCCGGGCATTGGACCATCGACGCCTGCCCGGCCAGCCAGTTCGAGCTGCATATCCGCGCCGTCGCCGGCCTGCCCTTGCCGCACGCGCCCCGCCACTCCGACGCTGCGATGAAGAACCTCGTGGGACCGGAGGAGGCGGCGCTGTGGCCGGCGATCCTCGCCGCGCCCGGACTGATCCCGCACCTCTACGGCAAGGCCGAAGCGCGCGAGGGCCGCAAGATGGGGCACGTCACCCGCCTGTTCCCGCGCGGCGCCCTGCCCGGCCGGTTCGGCATCGAGGCCGCGCTCGGGCCGGCGCTTTCGGCCCGATAATCGCTCGCCCGGCCGTTCAGCCGGATTCATAAAGGATCAAGCAGCCCCGTCACGATGCCCAGGCGCAGATTCGGGCCGAGTGACGCACTCCCGACGCACGCGGGGGTTGTTGCACTGGGTCAAAATCGCCAAGCTTCCGAGGGGTGTGCCGTTTTTCAAGGGCCGTTAATCCGTGACGAGTATCGTATCTCCGTTGCCGATTGCCGAACGGACTATTGTAACTCTCCAACGGGAACCAGCGGTAGAATACCGCCAAAACGCGTTTGCAGCTCGCCGAATGTTCAGCCGCCGGTCACCCCGAGCCACTCTAATAAAGCGCAACGACAGGAGTGCGAGCGTGCAATTGCCTCCAATTCCCGTGCACGAGGAAGCGCGACTTGCAGCTCTTCGTCCGTACGACCTTTCAAAGCCGTTCTCCAAAGACGCCTACGAACCTGTCATGCAGCTGGCGCGAGACCTGTTCGAGGTGCCCACCGCCTTCGTCTCCTTTGTGGAGCGGGACAGGCAAGTTTTCGTGGTGCGTAGCGGCTTGGCGTTCTGTGAGACGAGCCGAGACGTGTCCTTCTGCGCCCATGCCATCGCGCGCGAGGAACTTCTCGTCGTGCTGGACGCCACGCTCGATCCCTGCTTCTCGGACAATCCGCTGGTCACCGGAGAGCCTTTTATACGCTTCTACGCCGGCGTGCCGCTGATCTCCCCGTCAGGCCATGCCATCGGCACCCTGTGCATCGTCGATACCACGCCTCACAGCGCCTTCGACGAGACCGCGCGGCGCCAGCTGCGCGATCTCGCCTCCATGGTGCTCGACAAGTTGGAGCTACGCCGGCTCGAACTGGCGCGACAAGCAGGCCAAGCGCGGTTCGAAAACATCTCCGCCGCCTCGCCGGATGGCATCGTCTGCGTTGATCAGGAGGGAGTCATCTCGTTCTGGAATTCGGCGGCGGAGCGACTGTTCGGCCACTCGGCCGATGACGCGATCGGGCGCTCCGTCGACCTGATCATGCCCGAATGGGTGCACAGCAGGCGCAGTGACGGAATGCATGAAGTTGCGAGTGTAGCGCTATCGCACTTGGTCGGGCGCACGGTCGAGCTGGAAGCTTTGCACAGGGGCGGGACTGAGTTCCCCATCGAGCTCTCACTGTCGATGTGGCACGAGAATGGAGTGGCGAGCTTCGGCGCCATCATACGAGACATTAGCGAACGACGGGCCAACGAGGAGCGGCTGTTCAAGCTGGCACACCATGACCCGCTCACCGAGTTACCGAACCGGGCTGTGCTGAGAAGCCGCATCGATCAGCTCGCGCGGGGAACGGGGCGGGCGAGTGTGCTGATCCTCGACCTGGACGGATTCAAGGATGTCAACGACGGTTTCGGGCACTCCGCCGGGGACATCGTGCTGAAGCAGGTTGCGAAGCGCCTGCTCGGCTGCGTTCGGGCCACCGATATCGTGGCCCGGCTGGGCGGTGACGAGTTTGCCTTGTTGCTGCTTGGCGTCGGCGATTACCGTCACGCGTGCACGATAGCCGATTCCGCGATTCAGGCGATCGCCAAGCCGATTGTCCTGGATGGCCAGACAATTACCGTGGGTGCCAGCGTCGGCATTGCCGTCTACCCTGGTGATAGTTCCAGCGCGGATGATCTGCTGTCGAACGCCGACCTGGCACTATACCAGGCCAAAGCAGAAGGGCGGCAGTGTCATCGCATCTTTGCGCCCGCGCTGCGTCAGGCCGCCGATCGCGCCCGCGCGCACGAGAATGAGCTGCGACGTGGTTACGAGCGGGCAGAGTTCGAGATATTCTACCAACCTCAGGTTCGCCTTTCGGACGGCGCCTTGGTCGGCGCGGAGGCGCTGCTAAGGTGGCGCCAGCCCGAGCACGGCCTGCTCGCGCCCGCTGCCTTCATAACTGCTCTGGAGCGCAGGCCGCTATCAGCGCAGGTGGGCGAATGGGTGCTTCGCACCGCCTGCGCCCAGGCGTCGGCGTGGCGTACCAGCGGCGCGCAGAGATTCCGCATCGGCGTGAACCTGTTCGGCTCGCAATTCCGAACCGGAGACCTGGCGGGCAAGGTGCAGGCTGCTCTCGCGGACACGGGCCTGCCGGCCTCAGGGCTGGAACTGGAGATCACCGAGAACATCATCCTGAACCACGATGAAGGCATGATCCGGCCACTTGTAAAGCTGCGCGACGCGGGCGTTAATATCGCCTTCGACGACTACGGCACGGGCTACGCCTCGCTCAGCATGCTGAAGCGGGTTCCCATCACACGCCTCAAGGTGGATCAGGGATTCGTGCGGGGCATGTGCGGTTCCGCCGCGGATGCCGCTATCGTGCATGCGGTCCTCTCCCTCGGTCGCAGCTTCGGCCTCGGCACTATCGCGGAAGGCGTGGAGACGGAGGAGCAGGCCGAGACCCTACGCAAATCAGGGTGCGAGGAAATGCAAGGCTACCTATTCGGCCGTCCCATGCCGACGCAGGAGTTCTCGAACCGCTTCGGGCTCGCGAGGTCGCCTGTCCTGGCGTCAGTCGGTGCTTGATGGCTCGGCTTTCCCCATACGAGGCAGGAATGGCGGAGCGGATGCCCTGAAACTGTGGAACCAGAAGCATCGTCGAGGGGTTTGTCGACTTCGCGATGGAGATCAGCGTGGTCGTTGCGCGCGGCGCCGACGCCGCGAGCGGACTGATCCCGCATCTCTACGGCAAGGCCGAAGCGCGCGAGGGCCGCAAGATGGGGCACGTCACCCGCCTTTTCCCGAGAGGCGCCCTGCCCGGCCCGTTCGGCATCGAGGCGGCGCTCGGGCCGGCGCTTTCGGCCCGATAATCGCTCGCGCGGCCGTTTAGCGCGCGTTCTTGCGGCCGGCCTCCGCGAGCTGCTTGGCGCGGACCGCCTGGGTCTCGAACATCCAGCCCGGATATTCCTTGGGCAGCGCGCTCACCCGGTCGAGCGTGTCGAGCTCCTGCTCGCTCAGCTCGACGTCGGTGGCGGCGATGTTGTCCTCGAGCTGGTCGAGGCGCTTGGCGCCGACGATGACGCTGCTGACGACTTTCCGGTGCAGCAGCCAGGCCAGCGCGATCTGGGCGACGGAGACGCGGCGCTGTTCGGCCATTGGCCGCATGGCGTCGATGCAGTCGAACGCACGATTTCGGTCGACGGGCGGGAAGTCGATCGCGGCGCGCCGCCCGTCGTCGGCTTGCTGATCGCGGGCGTACTTGCCGCTGAGCAGGCCGCCGGCGAGTGGGCTCCAGACCATCAGGCCGACCGTCTCGCTGCGCAGCATGGGCACGATGTCGCGCTCGAGGTCGCGGCCGGCGAGCGTGTAGTAGGCCTGCAGCGTCTCGAACCGCGCCCGGCCCTCGCGCTCGGCGATGCCGAGCGCCTTCATGATCTGCCAGGCGGCCCAGTTGGAGACGCCGACGTAGCGGACGTGACCGTGCTGCACGAGGATGTCGAGCGCGCGGACGGTCTCCTCGATGGGCGTCACGGGATCGAAGCCGTGGATTTGGTAAAGATCGATGTGGTCGAGCTGCAGCCGCTTCAGGCTCGCCTTGACCGCGTCCATGATGTGCGGGCGCGAATTGCCGCGCGCGTTGAGGCCGGTGCCGGTGGCGCCGTAGACCTTGGTGGCGACGACGACGTTCTCGCGCGGGATGCGGAGGTTGCGCAGCGCCTGGCCGGTGATCTGTTCCGAGAGGCCGTCGGCGTAGACGTCGGCGGTGTCGATGAAGTTGATGCCGGCGTCGATCGCACGGCCGACCAAGCGCTCGGCGTCGGCTTGACCCAGCGCGCCGAGCTGCTGCCACATCCCCTCGCTGCCGCCGAAGGTCATGGTCCCGAGGCAGAGCTCCGAGACGAAAAGGCCCGTCCGGCCGAGCTTGTTGTGGCGCATGATGGTCGGCTCCTGCCAGGGAGCGGCTCCCGAGCCGCACTCGGCAGGTGGCGCCGCCGCCACGCCCTTCAATGGAGAGCGGCTGTCGGCGCGCTCGTTCCGTAGCAGAACTCGCAGTTCAGGCGGGTTGCGCGAGGGGGCTCGCGCTATCGCGGTTGCAGAGCAGGAAAAGCGAAAGAGTCGCCGGCAGACACAAATCACGCCGGGCACCGCCGCCTGATGTCCTAGTGAAGGGGATCTGACGCTTAGTGCTCGCGTTGAACGGCGGCGATGATCTTCGGGGTCCCATGATCCACGGGAACGGCGTCGAATGGTCGCCTTTCCAACGACACGCTGAATTGCAGCCATTGACAACGCGCGTGGGTTGTGTTCTTATTCTGTTCACGACTTGCCCGTCGCCTTTCACCGTGCCTGCGCTGTCCGGCCGGCTCGCGCCGATCATCGCGGGGCTGTGCCGGGCGGTGGCGTCGCAGGCTGTGGCGCACCGGGCGCTGGCGCCGCTGCTGGTGCTGGTCTGGAGCCGGTTGCGCCGCATGGCGGCCCGTTTCGCCTGCCTCGCCGGACGGGCCGACGCCGGGGCGCTGCCGTCGCGCGGCGTCCCCCGGCCGCGTGCGTCCGGCCCCCGGCCGTCCGGCTCGCGCGAGCGGCTGCCCCCCGGGCTGCCCGGCGGGTTTGCCTGGCTGGTCCGGCTGGTCCCGGAGGCGGCATGTTATGGCGGGCAGCTTCAACACCTGCTGTCCGATCCCGCTGTTGCCGCCTTGCTCGCCGCCACGCCCCACGCGGGGCGCGTGCTTCGGCCGCTTTGCCGGATGCTCGGCGTGGCCCCTGGCCCGGCGCTGACGCCATCCGTCGCACGGGAACGAGCGCCGGCACCGGGCTCGCCGGCAAGGGGCTCTCCGGGACGCGGGCGTGACGCGGCCGCGCAAGGGGCGATCCGGGCGCGTCGGTCCCGCATCCCGCGATCGTCTGGCCTGGCTTGGTTGCGCTGGCGTCTCGCCGGCGCGGCTCCGTAGGCCAAGCCGTCGCATGTCGGTTTCGTTGCGATATATCAACTAAATGTCGTAGACGCCGCTCTGGTGAATGGAATCGGACGTAATTTGCCGCTCCGGTCAGCTTCCGCCCGGCCTTTCCATGTCGATCGTGTCCGCGCACGCGAGCCGGGATAGCTTGCCATCCGAGCGATACGGCAAGATCGTCGAGTTCCACACTGATCCGGGTCCGGGGCGGCCACGTCGGACAGGCCGAAAGCCTCCTTGCCGATAGGACGATGCGCCGATCGGTCGCTCTCGCTTGCCCGCGCAAGCCCGGGCGTGCTTGATGCGCCGGCACACTCCGAGGAGAGCAGGTCATGCGCGTCAGTGTTGTGCAGATGAGCCCCGGCCATGACAAGGCCGACAACATCGCCCAGGCCGGCCGCCTCATCGAGCAGGCGGTCGCCGCCGACCGGCCCGACATCGTCAGCCTGCCCGAGATGTGGACGTGCCTCGGCGGCAACCGGGCAGCCAAGTTCGAGCAAGCGGAACAGCTGCCCGCCCGCGGGTCCAACGAACCGGGCGGCCCGGCCTACGAGTTCCTCCGCAGGGTCGCGCGGCACGAGCGCATCCACGTCCACGGCGGCTCGCTCGGCGAGCGGGGCGAGGACAAGCTGTTCAACACCACCGTGGTATTCGACCCGAACGGCGCCGAGATCGCGCGCTATCGCAAGATCCACCTGTTCGACATCGTGACGCCGGAGGGCAAGGGTTATCGCGAAAGCTCCACCTACGGCGCGGGGGACGCCGTCGTCACCTATGAGGCGGACGGCGTGAAGGTGGGTTGCGCGATCTGCTACGATCTGCGGTTTCCGGAGCTGTTCCTGGCGCTGCGCCGCGACGGGGCCGAGCTGATCTTCCTGCCCTCCGCCTTCACCGTTCCCACCGGCAGGGACCATTGGGACGTGCTGATCCGCGCCCGCGCCATCGAGACCCAGTGCTGGATGGCAGCCCCCGCGACCTGGGGCGAGCACACCGACGGCGCCGGCGCGGCACGCTTCACGTACGGCCACTCGCTGGTAGCGGACCCTTGGGGGCACATCGTCGCCAAGGTATCCGACGGGATCGGCTGGGCCACCGCGCGCATCGACCAGACGGTGACCGCCCGCGTGCGGCGCGACATGCCGGTGCTGGAGCACCGGCGGCTCGCTTGAGCCCGCGCCTGCCCGAGATGGGTAGGGCCGGGACCGATCCGCGGCAGCTCGAACCCGGCCGCATCGCCTTTGTTTGCGCGCCCACTGCGCTCGCCGCCGAGAGCCGGGCGCGGCTCGTCGCCCGCTACGGCGAATGCCCGATCGATAGCGCAGGCTGCGTCGTTGCGCTTGGCGGCGACGGCTTCATGCTGGAAACGCTGCACAAGGTGCTTGGCCGACCGGTGCCGGTCTACGGCATGAATTGCGGCTCGGTCGGCTTCCTGATGAACAATTTCGACGAGGACAGGCTCGCCGAACGGCTGGCCAACGCCCAGGCGGCGGTGCTCCACCCCTTGCGGATGGAGGTGGAGACGATCAGCGGCGCCATCGACGAGGCGCTGGCGCTCAACGAGGTGAGCCTGCTTCGGCAGTTGCGGCAGGCGGCGAAGATCCGCATCACCATCGATGGCCGCGTGCGGCTGGCCGAGCTGATATGCGACGGCATCCTGGTCTCCACGCCTGCCGGATCGAGCGCCTACAATCTGTCGGCGCACGGTCCCATCGTGCCGCTCTCGGCCAACCTGCTTCCGCTCACGCCGATCAGTGCCTTCCGTCCCCGGCGTTGGCGCGGCGCGCTGCTGCCGAGCACGGCCGAGGTGCTGTTCGAGGTGCTGGAAACCGAGAAGCGCCCCGTCGCCGCCGTGGCCGACTTCACCGAGGTGCGGGACGTGATCTCGGTTTTCGTGGTCGAGGACCGCTCGATCGAGGTGACGGTCCTGTTCGATCCCGACCAGGGATTGTCCGAGCGGATCATCGCCGAGCAGTTCACCGTCTGACATGCTGCCCATCGTGGTCATCGCCGGGCGGCCGAACGTCGGCAAGTCCACGCTGTTCAACCGGCTCGCCGGCCGGCGGTCCGCCCTGGTGTCCGACATCTCGGGCGTCACGCGCGACCGCAAGGAAGCCGAAGCCATCTTGCGCGGGCGCGCGGTGCGTCTGATCGATACCGCGGGGTTGGAGGAGGCCGCGCCCGAGACGCTGCCCGGCCGGATGCGCGCGTCCTCGGCGGCGGCGGTGACCGGGGCCGACCTCGTGCTGTTCGTGATCGACGCGCGCGCCGGGATCACCACGGCCGACGAGCATTTCGCCCGGTGGCTTCGTCGTCAGGGGCGCCCCGTGCTGCTGGTCGCCAACAAGGCGGAAGGACGGTCCGGCAACGCCTCCGTACTGGACGCGTACTCGCTCGGGCTCGGCGATCCGCTCGCGGTCTCGGCCGAGCACGGCGAGGGCATCGCCGACCTGATGTTCGAGGTGGCGGACCGGCTGCCGCCGGAGCCGGAGGCGGCCGGGGTGGAGGAGGCGGGCCGGCCGTTGAAGCTTGCCGTCGTGGGCCGGCCGAATGCGGGCAAGAGCACGCTGGTCAACCGGCTGTTCGGCGCCGAGCGGATGATCACCGGCCCCGAGCCCGGGCTGACGCGCGACGCCGTCGCGGTGCGGATCGCCGACGAGGCGGGCGAGATCGAGCTGGTGGACACCGCCGGGCTGCGCCGTCGCGCACGCATCGAGGCCGCGCTCGAGAAGATGTCGGTGAGTGCGGCGATCGAGGCGCTGAAGATGGCCGAGGTCGTGGTGCTGGCGGTGGACGCCACCGAAGGCCTGCACGATCAGGACTTGCAGATCGCCAAGCTCGTCGAGCGCGAGGGTCGGGCCTGCGTGGTGACGCTCAACAAGTGGGATGCGGTGGCGGACCGGAACGCCGCGCGGCGCGCGGTGGCCGACCGGCTGCACTCGAGCCTGGCGCAGATGAAGGGCATCGAGGTGGTTGCTCTCTCCGCCCTGACCGGCGCCGGGCTCGATCGGCTGCTTCCCGCCGTGCGTCGCGCGCACACCGTGTGGAACACGCGCGTGCCGACCGGCGAGCTGAACCGCTGGTTCGAGGGTGCGCTGGAACGCCATCCGCCGCCGCTCGTCGACGGCCGCCGGCTCAAGCTGCGCTACATCACGCAGGCGAAGGCTCGGCCGCCCACCTTCGTCGCGTTCGGCACCCGGGCCGAGCAGATGCCGGAGGACTACCAGCGCTATCTCACGAACAGCCTGCGGGAGACGTTCAGTCTTCCCGGAACGCCGATCCGGCTACAGCTGCGCGGCACCCGAAATCCGTACGTCGACGATTAGCTCTTAGGCGCGTAGCGCTGCGGATACGTCAGGGCCAGAACCGCGACCGCCGCCGGCCGTATGTGACAGAGCTATCTAGAGATAGAGGATGTAATGGCACGGACGGCAGCCGAGTTGATGTGGGTCGATGCGCTCGCCGTGGTGGCGCGCGCGGACCGACTGCATCGTGAGTTCTTCCAACCCGTGTCCCCCGGCTGGGAGCCGCCGGTGGACCTGCTGGAGACGGCGGAGGAGCTCATCCTGATCGCCGCGTTGCCTGGGGTTCGCGCGCCCGACGTGAATGTCGTCATCGGCGGCAGCGAGCTCGCCGTCACCGGCGTTCGCCGCCTGCCGGCCGTACAGGGTCCGGCGCGCATCCATCGCATGGAGCTGCCGCACGGACGCTTCGAGCGTCGTTTGGCGTTGCCGCCCGGCGCCTACGAACTGGTCCGACGCGATCTGGTCGACGGCTGCCTCACGATCGTCCTGCGGAAGCTGGGCTGATGAGCGCGACATCGCCCGCCCAGGCCGCGACGCGGCCGGACAACACCCTGATCCTGATCCCGAGCGCCACCGTTCTGTTCCCGGGCGTCCTGATGCCTCTTGCACCCGTCCACCCGGCGACGGTGGCCGCGCTGCAGGCAGCGGCGCAGGACGGCGGGCACGTAGCCGTCGTGCTGCAGCGAGACTCGGCCGTGGAGGCTCCGAGCCTCGCCGACCTTCACCCGATCGGCACGGAAGCGCGCCTGCTGCGCTATGTGACGGCCCGCGACGGCACGCACCACGCGATCGTTCAGGGCATCGGCCGGGTGCGGCTGGTGGAGCGCGCCGACGAGCCTTCCTACCCGGCCGCTACGGTCGAGCGCATCGCCGAGCCGGCCGCCGAGGGCACCGAAATCGCCGCCCGCGTCCATCAGCTGCGCGAACGGGCGCTGGAAACCCTCAGTTTGATCGAGCAGGCGCCCCCGGAACTGGTCGCGACCGTCCAGAGCCTGGAGCCACCGGGAATGCTGGCCGACCTGGTGACGAGCCTGCTGGATCTCTCGCCCGACGAGAAACAGGCGATCCTGGAAACCATCGACTTGCGCGAGCGGCTCGACAGCGTGCTGTGGCGCCTCGCCTACCGCCTCGAAGTGCTCCGCCTGTCCAGCGATATCGGCGACCGCACGCGACAGACGATGGAGGGTCGCCAGCGGGAGTTCTTGCTGCGCGAGCAGCTCAAGCAGATCCAGAAGGAGCTCGGCGAGGACGAAGGCGGCTCGCCGGAGCTGGCGGATCTGCGGCACGCGCTGGAGAACGCCGGACTGCCCGAGGAGGTCGAGCGGCAAGCCCAGCGCGAGCTGCGGCGGCTCGAGAGGATGCCGGAGGGCGGACCCGAGTCCGGCATGGTCCGCACTTATCTGGAATGGCTGTCGGAGCTGCCGTGGAAGCTGGGCGAGGACAAGCCCATCGACATCGCCGAGGCGCGCCGGGTGCTGGACGAGGACCACTACGCGCTGGAGAAAATCAAGCGTCGCATCCTCGAGTTCCTGGCGGTACGCAAGCTGAACCCGGAAGGACGCGGGCCGATCCTGTGCTTCGTCGGGCCGCCGGGCGTTGGCAAGACCTCGCTCGGCCAGTCGATCGCGCGGGCCACCGGGCGGCCGTTCGTGCGGGTCAGCCTGGGCGGCGTGCACGACGAAAGCGAGATCCGCGGCCACCGGCGCACCTATATCGGCTCGCTGCCAGGCAACATCATCCAGGCGATCCGTCGCGCCGGCTCGCGCGCCTGCGTCATGATGCTGGACGAGATCGACAAGCTGGGCGCGGGCGGCTTCCAGGGCGACCCGTCCTCGGCGCTGCTCGAAGTGCTGGACCCGGAGCAGAACAACACCTTCCGCGACGCCTATCTTGGCGTGCCGTTCGACCTCAGCCGCGTGCTGTTTATCGCCACGGCCAATCAGATGGACACCGTACCCGCGCCGCTGCGCGACCGCATGGAAGTGGTTTCCCTCTCCGGCTACACGGAAGAGGAGAAGCTGGCCATCGCGCGGCGCTATCTGGTTCCAAGACAGCTTCGGCAGAACGGGCTGACCGAGCAACAGGCCGACATCACCGACGAGGCGCTGGCCGCGATCATCCGCGGCTACACGCGCGAGGCCGGGGTGCGCAACCTCGAACGCGAGATCGGCGCGGTGCTGCGCAACGTCGCCGCCCGCTTCGCCGAGGGCCATGCGGAAGCGGTGCGCATCACCCCCGACGACTTGGCGCCGATCCTGGGCGCCGGCCGCTTCGAGCCGGAGGTGGCGGATCGCGCCGCCATGCCGGGGATCGCGACCGGGCTGGCCTGGACGCCGGTGGGCGGCGACATCCTGTTCATCGAAAGCACGCGGATGCCGGGCAGCGGAAAGCTCATTCTGACCGGGCAGCTCGGCGACGTGATGAAGGAGAGCGCGCAGGCGGCGTTGAGCCTGCTGAAGTCGCGCGCAACCGACCTCCGGATCGAGCCGGACGTGTTCGAGCGCAGCGATATCCACGTGCACGTGCCGGCCGGCGCGATCCCGAAGGACGGCCCGTCGGCCGGGGTAGCGATGTTCGTCTCGCTCGCCTCGCTGATGCTGGGCCGCGCCGTGGACCCTGCCGTGGCGATGACCGGGGAGATCAGCTTACGCGGCGTGGTGCTGCCGGTGGGCGGCATCCGCGAGAAGGTGGTGGCCGCCGCGCGCGCCGGCATCACCACGGTGATGCTGCCGGCCCGCAATCGCCGAGATTGGGACGATATCCCGTCCAGCGCGCGCGACAGGCTGCGCTTCGTATGGCTCGAGACGGTCGGCGACGCGCTCGCGGCGACGCTGGCGCCGGACGATCAAGGGTCGGGCAGCGAAGTTCGGCACACCGACGCCACCGCCGCGGCGTAGCCGGGCGATGTCCGCTATAGCCTCGGCCCGATGATCCCAGCTCGCCCATGGTTCACGATCGGCCACTCGACGAGGCCGGTCGATGAGCTCGTCGCGCTGCACGGTCGGCCGGCGCGGACACCGTCGTCAACGTTCGGAGTGTGCCCCGTTTCCGGACCAACCCGCAGTTCAACGCCGCGCGCTGCCGACCGCGTTTGGACGCGTTGGCATCGGCTACCGGCATGTCGGCCGGCTCGGGCGGGTTGCGCGGCATAGCCATGCACGCTCATTTGGCCGCCCGGGACGGAGTTCCAGGCTACGAGCGCGTAGTAGACAGCACCAGCACGAGACCCAGCGGCAGGACGAGCAGAAACGTTCTCATGACGAGGTGAATGCCGGCATGACCTGCTCGGCAAAAATGCGGATCGAGCGTTCCAGCACCTGAGTCGGCACGCCCGGCATCTGCATGCGCAGGATGATCTCGGTCGGTGCCAATGCATCCACCAGTTCCCGCACGCGGCCGCGGGCGACCGCGGGATCGCCAATGATGTAGCGCGAGGCGAACGTGCGGAAATCCACCTGCCCCGCGTCGGTGACCAGATCGCCCGCGTCGTTCCGCAACGCGCGTTCGCCGGACGCGGATTTTTGGCCGTAGAGACCGAACAGCCCCATCACGCCGGGGCCGCCGTATCGTTCCGCCTCCGCCGTCGTCTCCAGTATTAGGCCGTCGCGGATCACCGGCCGTTCCGTAGGCCGGGAGCCGGCCTCCGCCGCGACCCTATCGTAGCGCGCGAAATGCTCGCGGAGCTCGGTGATGGTATGGCGCGGCGACGCCGTCACCGGCACGCCGCGCCTTGCTGCGCGTTCCAGCAGCTTGGGTCCTGACACGCCGTACCAGATCGGTAACGTCTTCTGCACCGGAACCGGGCGCAACATCATCGACGGCACACGCACCAGCTTGCCCTGGAAGCCGATGTCGTCCGGGTTCGCCCAGGCGTGCTGCAGGAAATCGATGATCTCCTCGTGCAACCTGAACCGCTGCGCATAGGCGATGCCGCGTCCGGCAAACTCCTCGACCACGTAGCCGGGCGAAGTGCCGAGGGTCAGCCGCCCCTCGCACAGATTGTCCAGCACCGCCAGGTCCTCCAGCAGTTGCACCGGAGCGTACAAAGTGCTGACCAGGATGTTCGGAACCAGCCGCACGCGTCGCGAGGGACCGGCCGCCTTGGCCAGCACCATCAGCGGGCTCGGCAGCCAACCTTCCGCCTGGAAATGGTGTTCGGTGACGTGAAACCCGTGGTAGCCGAACTGCTCGATGAGCGGCACCAGCCGGTCCAGCTCGCGGAACGTCTCGAGATGCGTCAACGTCGCACCCGGCGGTGCCAGGAAACTGAACATGATCGAGAACTTCACGGCGGTTCTCCCTATGCCAGGGCCGCGCGCAAGCCCACCAGGCGGCTGGCTTCCGCCACGCGCGCCTGCAATGCCGCCCGCATGTCCACCTTGACGAAGTGCATCGCCTGATGCGGCTGCATCTGGCCGATCACGTCCATGTCGGATGCAATCACGGTGCCGAGCATGAAATAGCCGCCGCCGGAGACCGCGTCGCGGTGCAGCACGATCGGCTCCGTGCCGCCCGGCACCTGTACCGATCCGTACGGGTAACAACAATCGACGACGTTCGAAGGGTCGGACCCGGCGCCGAACGGTGGCTCGCGCTCGACAAAACTCAGCTTGCGTCCGCCGCGAAACCGGTAGGCGATGCGATCGGCTTCCGGCGCCACCTTCCAGCCATCGGCGAAGAAGGTGTCGCCGGCCTCTTCGGTCAGGCGGTCCCAATACAGGCCCGGCAACACGCGCAATTCGATCGCCGGTCCCGCCGTGCGCCGAAGCGATGGTTGTAGCATCGTGTCATCGGCCACCGCTCGCCGTGCTGCCCCCGCGGCGAGCACGTCGCCGGCTTTAAGCGCGCGTCCCTCCAGTCCACCGAGCGCGCCGAGCAGATAGGTGGAGCGGCTGCCGAGCACGACCGGCACATCGATGCCCCCGGAGACCGCGATAGTGGCGCGAGCCCCGCCGCGCAGGAAATCAAAGGAAAGCGTCTGCCCCGCTTTGACCGTGAACGTCGTCCAGGTCTGCGCCGCCACGCCATCGACCTTGGGCGGCAGCTCCGCGCCGGTGACGGCGACCTGGCGGGTGTCGGTGAAGCGCAGCTCCGGCCCCATGAACACGGCTTCCAGCGCTGCGTCGTCTTCCGCGTTGCCGACCAACAGGTTGGCCGCGCGCAGCGCGTAGCGATCCATTGCGCCGGAAATCGGGATGCCAAGATGGTAGTAACCGGGGCGACCGAGATCCTGTACGGTGGTCAGCAGACCAGGCTTGACGACTTCAATGGCCATGCAAGGTCTCCAGCAGCTTGCGATTGAAGCCGGCGGGGTCGACGCTGAACGCCTCGAGCGAGAACGATGCGGGCTTCTGTTGCGGGAAGAACGAATTGTCCACCACCTCCTGCAACAACCGATCATATTCGGCGCGGTCCACCGGCTTGAACTTCACAATGTCGCCCGGCTTGAAGAAGATCATGAATTCCCGCAGATACGCCGTCTCCTGCTTGGGGTCGTAGATCGGCATCGGGCTGATGCCGAGCATCTGGTAGCCGCCGGCGCCGCGCACCGAATAGATCGCCGAGAAGCAGCCGCCATGCCCCACGGTCAGTTTCGGCGTGTCGGTGCGCGGCCGGAGGTACTTCGGGACTTCGATCTGGCGCGCCCGCTCCACCATCTGGAACAGCCACGGCAGCCCGGCAACGAAACCCACCATGGACACGAACCAGGGTGACCCCGCGTGCGCCGCGACCACGTCGTCGACGCTCGCGTAGCCGTTCACGCGGGCGGCGTATTCGAGGTCCGTGGCCGTCGGGTCTTGGTGACGTTCGCGGAAGCGCATCAGCGTCTCCCGCGTCCAGGGGTCGTTGTAATAGACCGGCACCTCGACGATCCGGGTCTGCAAGGTCTGCGCGGCAGTCTCCTTGCTGGCTTCGAGAGATTTCACCTCCGCCAGCAGGTCATCCGGCTTGATGACATCCGGGTCGAACCTCACCTGCAGCGATGCGTTCGCCGGACAAATCTCGGTCACGCCGGCGATGCGGCTCTCGCGTATGGCATTGCAGAGCGAAAGACTCTTGAAGAACGCGCCGAGGGACATCTCGTCGCCGATCTCGGCGAACAGATGCTCGTCGCCGCCGAATGAGTATCGCGTGGTCATGCCCGCTATTATCTCCTCACGTAGCCAGGTTCGGTGCGGTCTCGAGCCACTTCTCCAGCCAGCGCGTGTGCACGCGATGCGCCGCCATCTCCGGGTCGCGAACCAGGGCGGCGTGCAGCGGGATCGTGGTGGCGATCCCGTCGATACGCAGCCCGGCGAGTGCCACCCGCATCTGCCGCAGCGCCGCTTCCCGGGTATCGGCGTGCACGATCAGCTTGCCCACCAGCGAATCGTAGAAGGGTGGCACCGTGTAGCCGGCGTAGACGCCGGTGTCGAAACGGATATCGGGGCCTTCCGGCACCACCAGTTCCGTGATCGTGCCGGGGCTGGGGCGAAAGTTCCGGGCGGGGTCTTCGGCATTGATGCGGCACTCGATGGCGTGGCCGTGCAGCCGCACTTGATCCTGCGCGATACCGAGCGGCTCGCCGCCGGCGATGCGGATCATCGCCTGCACCAGGTCGATGCCGGTGATCATCTCGGTTATCGGATGTTCGACCTGGATGCGCGTGTTCATTTCGATGAAGAAGAAACTTCGGGTCGGTTCGTCGTACAGGTATTCCAAGGTGCCGGCGCCGCGGTAGCCGACGAAGCGGGCCAGGCGCACGGCGGACGCGCACAGCGCCTCGCGAGTCTGCGTGTCGAGGTAGGCGGCGGGCGCCTCTTCCCACACCTTCTGTCGGCGACGTTGCACCGAGCATTCGCGTTCGTAGAGGTGGATCGCGTCGGTGCCGTCGCCGAGCACCTGCACTTCGATATGCCGCGCCGCCGCGATGAACCGCTCGAGATAGAGGCCGCCATCGCCGAACGCGGCCTGCGCCTCGGCCTGCGCTTGCGGGATCAGCCGCGCCAACTCAACGGCGTCCTGTGCCACTCGGATGCCGCGACCGCCGCCGCCGGCGGAGGCTTTGATCATCACCGGGTAGCCGATCTCCCAGGCTAGCCGCGCGGCCTCGCCGGCATCGTCGATGCGCCCTGCGCTGCCGGGCACCGTTGGCGTGCCGGCTTCGGCGGCGATCGCGCGTGCGGTGGCCTTGTCGCCCATTCGCCGGATGGTCTCGGCGTCAGGGCCGATGAAGATCAACCCGGCTTGCGCGACGGCCTCGGCGAACGCCGCATTCTCGGAGAGGAAGCCGTAACCGGGATGCACCGCGTCCGCCCCGACGGCCTTGGCGGCGGCGATGATCGCATCGGCGCGCAAATAGGATTTCGCCGCATGCGCCGGGCCGATCTCGACCGCCTCGTCGGCCAGTCGCACCGCCAGCATGTCGTGGTCCGCCTCGCTCATCACCTGGGCGGTGGCGATGCCGAGTGCCCGGGCGGCGCGGATGATGCGTACCGCGATCTCGCCGCGATTGGCGACCAGGATCTTGGTGATCGGCATTGTCGCAGCCCCTTCAGACCTCGATCTCGTAGAGCGGCTGCCCGGCCATCACCGCACCCTCGTCATCGACCAGGAAGCGGATCGTCTGCCCGGCCTCCTCCGCCATCACCGGCGTGAAGGTTTTCATCACCTCGATGAGGCCCACCGTTTCGCCGGATGCCACGGCGTCGCCCTCCGCCTTGAAGGGCGGCTGATCCGGCGCTGGCCTGCGATAGAACGTGCCCGGGATCGGGGCGAGAACCGTGTTAACCGTCATCGCGATGCTCCGGATGCTCAGTGCGCGATAGCGGTGGCGCAGCCCACCCGTCGGCCGCAATCGGCGATTGCGCGCCGTGCCGCCTCGATCACCGCGATCGCGTTCGGACCGTCGCCGTGGATGCACACGCTCTCGACATTCATCGGCAAGCGGGTGCCTTCCTGATTAGTGAGCGTCTGCTCCGTGATGATCTCGACCATGCGATGATAGATCACCTCCGGCTCCACCGCCTGCTTCTTGCGTTCAAGGATCAGCGAGCCGTCATTGGTGTAATTGAGGTCCGGATACGCCTCGGCACAGACGCGCATGCCGCGCTGCGCCGCCTGCGCGGTGAAAATCTCCCGTCCCGTCGGCCCGGCCCAATACACCGCGGCGCCGGGCGCAGTCGCGGCGATGGCGTCCAACGTTGCCTGGCTCAGCGCCGGGTCACGGAGTACGTGGAACATCGCGCCATGCGGTTTGACGTGGTTCATCGGCAGGCCTTCCGCGCGGAGGAAGCCGCTCAGCGCGCCGACCTGATAGGCGACGTAGGCGTAAAGATCCTGCGGGCTGACGGCGATCACCCGCCGGCCGAAGCCCAACAGGTCCGGCAGCCCGGGATGCGCGCCCACGGCGACGCCATTCGCCTTCGCCTGCGCGACCGTGTCCATCATGATCACCGGGTCGCCGGCGTGAAACCCGCACGCGAGATTGGCGGTGCTGATCAGCGGCAGGATCGCCTCGTCCTCGCTCAGGCGCCAGTTGCCGAAGCCCTCGCCCATGTCGCAGTTGATGTCGAATGTGCTGCCAGCCATGTCGGTCTCCCTCGATTTTGCTGCTGTCATTCAGGCAAGCGGTATACCGACTTCGCCTGCTCGGCGTAATGAAGCCGTCACGTAAATCCTGCCGCACGCGCTCGCCGTCACGCGCTTCGGGCGGTCCCCAGCCGCCACCGGCCGGGGAGGAGATCTTGATGCGGTCGCCGGGACCGATCGGCGCGTTGGCGAACTTGCTGGGAGAGACCTTGTTGAATGCTTGCGTGATGGTCAGGCTGTTCGCGTTCGTCGCGGTGGTGATCGGAGGCATGGGAAATCTCGTCGGGGCGGTGGTAGGTGTGCAAGAGCCGTACCAAGCTCCGCAATCCCTCGTTTCGACTCGCTGCCGACCATGCTCGATTCTTTGTGAGCACATCTCCCGCGTCGCGTTGTCTCATACGGCATGGGCGCGAATAGTTTCGAGCAGACGCGCGGTCGGGGCGAGACGCGGACCCTCGCCCTCGTCCACCGGCGGGACGATCGTCACATGCCAGCCGTGCAGCGTCGCGAGTGAGGCGCGTGCGGCGGGGTGGTCGAGCAGCGGCTGGTTCAACGAGGGTGCCACGATCACCGGCGTGCCTCGGCCAATCGCCTCGGCCGTCACCGAAAGCGCCAGGTTGTCGGCTATGCCGTGAGCGAGCTTGTTGAGCGAATTGAAGCTGCAAGGAGCGAACAGCACGACGCCGTGCGGCGGCCGTGGGCGGATCACCGCATCGAGATACGATTCCACGACCTGCACGCCGGCAATCTCGGCGAGGTCGCGCGGGGCAATCAGGCGCGCCGCATTCGGTGTCGGGATAGCAATGACCTTCGTAAACCCGAGTGCCACCATGCCGCGTAGCAGCTCGGGACAACGCACCGCGGTCGCTGCACCGCTGAGCAGCAGATATGCTACCTCGTGATGCGGCCGCGGGCCGGCTTCGCCGGTTTGCATTGAGCTCTCCCTCGATAAAACAGGCGCAGTCTTAAGGCTCGGCGAGCCATGTCACGTCCCTATGGCCCGGAGTGAATCCCGGATGACCCGCGCCCCATCTAGAGCCTATCATTCGATTTTTCGCCCGTCGCTGGACGGCCTTGTGGGCCTGCCGGGCGGATGGCGCAGGGGGATGCAATGCCCACTTCCGGTCTGACTAGGAGACGGGTGCTGCTTTCGGCCGCCGCCGGGGCGTCGGCGGTTCTGGCGCCGAGCCGGAGGCTGCGCGCGGCCCCGAAACCCTTGACCGTGGTCCTGGAGTCCGAGGTGGTGATCCTCGATCCACATGCGACGACGGCGGCGATCACGCGCACGTTCGGCTATCATATATTCGACACGCTGTTCTCGATGGACGGGAAAGGCGACATCCATCCGCAGATGGTCCGCGAGTACAGCACCGACACCAATGGCTTGGTCTGGTCCTTCGTGCTGCGCGACGGGCTGCGATGGCACGACGGCTCGCCCGTGACGGCGGCGGATTGCGTCGCCTCGCTGCAGCGCTGGGGCAAGCGGGACAGTCTTGGCCGGATGCTGCTTGCTGCCACGGACAGGATAGCCGCCGACGATCCACGCCGCTTTTCCATCACGCTGAAGGAGCCATTCCCGCTGATGCTGGACGTGCTCGGCAAGCCGAACGCGCCCGTGCCCTTCATGATGCCTTCGCGGATCTTGCAGGCCGCCGGAGAAGGACGCATCGCCGAGATCGCCGGTTCCGGCCCGTTCGTGTTCCGCCCGGACCAGTGGCGGGCAGGCGACTCGATGGTGTTGGCCCGCAACGCGGCTTACGTACCACGGAGCGAGGCGCCGGATTTTCTGTCCGGCGGCAAGGTGGTGCATGTCGATCAGGTGCTGCTGCGGGTCATGCCGGACCAAGCCACCGGCGCCAACGCGCTCATCGCCGGCGAGATCGACTACATGCAGTTCCTGCCGTTCGACTTGCTCGGTCAGCTTGCTCGCGCGGACGGTGTCAAGCTGATGGAGCTGAGCGGCCCCGATATGTACCAGGGCAATTTCCGGCTCAATCACGTCAGCGGACCATTCACCGATCCGGCGGTGCGACAGGTGCTCTGGAAGCTGGTGAACCAGGACGAGACGCTGGCCGCCATCGGCATCCCCGACCGGTTCCGGCTGAAGTCATGTCATTCCTACTGGATGTGCAACACGCCGCTGGAAACAGACGCCGGTGCCCAGGTCGCACAATTTTCCATCGCGGACGCGAAAGCGGAGCTGGCGCGCACGCAGTATCGCGGCGAGCCGGTCGTCATGCTCGAGGTGGCGAACTCGATCAGCCAGACCGCCGGGAACTTGCTCGCGCAAAATATGAAGCAGGCCGGTTTCGCGGTGGACGAGCAACAGATGGATTGGGGCACGGTGCTCGCCCGCCGCGGCAAGCGCGAGGGCTGGAGCGTGTTCCCGGTGTATTCCAACGGCGCCGATATGTCTTCGCCGCTCACGCACTTCTACATCACGAATAACTGCGCCGACTATCCGGGTTGGAGCTGCGATCCGGCGATCACGGCGCTGCTGACGCAGTTCGCCAGGACGGCGTCGACTGTCGAGCGGAAGACGATCGCCGCCCAAATACAGGCGGCGGCGTACGAGTCGGTGCCGTCGGTGATGTGGGGCCAGTTCGCGATCCCGGTCGGCTACCGCTCTCGGTTAAGAAACCTAGTGCATTCGGCATTTCCAATGCTCTGGAACGTTGAAGTCGCGGCTTAGGCCGGCCGCTCACGCGACCGCCCGGAACGCCGCGTCCGCTGCCGCCAGCACCTGATCGATATCGGCATCGGTGTGGGCGCAGGAGAGAAACATGTTGTGCTTGGGGTGGAAATACGCGCCGTGCCGCAGTGCCTGGGCGCAGAAGACCGATCCGCGCCGCCACTCGGGGTCGTCCGCGAACAGGAGCGTTGGCATCTGGACCGGGCCGCTCTGGCGAATGCCGATCCCGTGCCGGGACGCAAGCGCGCTCAATCCATCGCGCAGACGGTGACCCGTCGCAGCCATGCGCGCCGGCCCGTCGATGCGGCGCAATTCGGTCAGCGTCGCGACCGCGGCCGCCATCGGGACCGAGTTGCACCAGAAGGAGCCGGTGGTGAACACCTGCCTCGCGGCGTCGCGAAATCGCTCATTACCGGTAACCGCGGCGAGCGGGTGGCCGTTGGCGATCGCCTTGCTCCAGGCGGACAGGTCAGGACGGACTCCGAAGGGTTCCCACGAGCCGCCGAGATGGAGCCGGAAACCGGCACGTACGTCGTCCAGGATCAGGGCTGCACCAGCCGCGTCGCAGATCGCGCGGACCGCCCGCGCGAATTCCCGCGTCGGCATTTCCTGATCGCGGCCGAAATCATGCCGAAACGCGGTGACAATGACCGCCGCGAGATCACCCTTGGCCTCGGCCGCCGCACGCTCCAGGCTATCGATGTCGTTGTACTCGAACGTCAGCAGATGCGCGCGGTCCTCCGCCGTGACGCCGGAGAGCGAGGGCGAGCACCAGGGTACCGCGCCGTGGTAGCTGCCGCGGGCGACGAGCACCTTGCGTCGTTCGGTCCGGGCGCGGGCGATGGTTACGCAACTCGTGGTCGCGTCGGTGCCGTTCTTGGCAAACAAGCACCAATCAGCGTGCGGGACCATGTCGGTGACCAACTCGGCCAACTCCACGAGCACGGAGCCAGGACCGTTCATGCAGTCCCCTTGTTCGGCTTGGCGCCGCGCCGCTGCCTCCACGCCGGGATGGCGGTGTCCGAGGACCACGGGACCCCAGGAGCACATCAGGTCGACATATTCCCGGTCATCGGCATCCCGGATGCGGCAGCCTTCGGCGCCGGTGAAAAACTGCGGATAGCCCTCGGGCAACAGGGCGGCGTTCATGTGTCCCCACAATCCCCCTGGGATGACGCGTGCGGCACGCACCCGGAGTTCCGCGTCGCTTAATGCCTCTCGCTTGGCTACGCCGCTCATGATCCCTCTCCGTTCATGCTGGTTTATGATTTGATAGTAGCAGATCGCCCACAATCCGGAGGGTTCGCCTATGACCGCGCTCGACGCCGCAGCATTGCAGGCTGCTCTGCCGCCGTTCTCGGGCGAGATCCGCCTTGCGGGTCTCGGGGCGCCGGTCACGGTACATCGCGACCGCTGGGGGATCCCGCACATCCGCGCCTCGGGCAGTGACGACGCGTATTTCGCGCTCGGCTTCGTCCACGCGCAGGATCGGCTGTTCCAAATGGACCTAAACCGGTTCCGTGCACTCGGGCGCAGTGCCGAGTGGCTGGGCGAGGCGGCAGCGGAGGCCGACATTCTGGTGCGGCGTCTGGGAATGGCTGATGCCTGCCGGAGGGACTACGCGGCGCTCAGCACCGAAGCGCGCGTCATGCTCGATCGCTACGCGGCGGGCGTGAACGCCTATCTCGGTTCCGGCGCGCCGGTCGCGGTGGAGTATCGCCTCTTGGAAGCTACACCCGAGATCTGGGAGCCGTGGCATTCGATCGCGGTGATGCGGCGGCTCGGGCTGCTGATGGGATCGGTTTGGTTCAAATTGTGGCGCATGCTCGCGTTGCCCGTGGTCGGCGCGGAGGCTTCGATGACGCTGCGCTATGACGACGGCGGCGCCGACCTGGTCACCATTCCGCCCGGTGTCACGGCAACGCGGTGGGCGGCGGACATGGCGGCGCTCGCGCCGTCGGTGAAGGCGTTGTTGCAGGCAATGGGTCCGGATGAGACCGGCGGCGGCAGCAACAACTGGGCGGTCGGCCCCGACCGCACCAGCACCGGCCGTCCCATCCTTGGCGGGGACCCGCACCGGGTGTTCGAGATCCCTGGCATGTACGCGCAGCATCATCTGGCGTGCGATGCGTTCGACATGATCGGCCTGACAGTCCCCGGCGTGCCGGGCTTCCCGCATTTCGCGCATAACGGCCGCGTCGCCTACTGTGTCACGCATGCTTTCGTCGACATCCACGATCTATATCTCGAGCGCTTCGACAACACCGGCTCTCGGGTGCAGTTCGGCGAAACGTGGGAGCCGGTTGCCGTGCATACGGAGCGTGTTGAGGTGCGTGACGCAGCGCCCCGTGACGCAGAGATCGTTGTGACGCGACACGGTCCGATCATCGCCGGGGATCCTCGCGCCGGTGCTGCCTTGGCACTCCGCTCCGTGCAGTTCGCCGAGACCGATCTCAGTTTCGACTGCCTGCCGCGCATGGCCTGTGCCGACACCGTTGCCGCGCTTTACGAGGCGACGCGCGGCTGGGGGCTGATCGACCACAACCTTGTCGCCGGCGACATCCTCGGGACAATCGGCCATCGGGTGCGCGCGCTGGTGCCGCGTCGCCCGCGCGAGAATGGCTGGCTTCCCGTACCCGGCTGGACGGGCGCACATGAGTGGGACGGCTGGATCGCGCACGAAGCCATGCCCTGCGTCATTGATCCTCCGGGCGGCGTGATCGTCACCGCGAATAACCGCGTCGCGGCCGAGGACGGGCGGGACTATCTTTGCACCGACTGCCATCCGCCCTACCGGGCCCGGCGCATCCTGAAACTCATCCAGGAGCGGACGCCGTTCTCTCCTGATGATGCGGGGACGATCCATGCGGACGTGCTCTCGCCCCACGTGGCGCTGTTGCAAGACCGCCTCGCGGCATTGCCGGAGCCACTCGAGGACGGCGCTGCGCGCCTCCGCAATGCGCTGATGGCGTGGGACGGGCAGATGCGATCCGACGCTCTTGCACCCACGGCTTACATCGCGCTTCGTCGCGCCATGACCAGGCTGCTGGCATCCCGCAGCGGGCTCGCGCGTGCGGCCATGCAACAATGGGGCGCCGTTCCGCCTGGCGTCCTGCCGATGAACCAGCTCTGGTGGACGCTGCCGGCGCTGCTCCGGCTAAACGATGCATGTTTGCTGAACGGCTGGAGTTGGGACCAGGTGTTGACCGAAGCGCTCCACGAGGTCGCGCGCGTGCCGGATGGCCGCGCCTGGGGCGAGGTGCATCGGCCGCGTTTCGTCCATCCACTGTCCATACGGTATCCCGAACTTGCAGCACTGCTGGACCCGCCGTCACTACCAGTCGGAGGCGATACCGACACGGTGCAAGCGAACGGCATCTCGGCATCGGCCGGTCCCGAGGCTACCTACGGCGCCATCGCCCGTTACGTTTATGACGTCGGCGACTGGAGCGCCTGTCGTTGGGCGGTGTTCCATGGCGCATCCGGCCATCCCGGCAGCAGCCACTACGCCGACCAGAACTCGGTTTGGAGCCGCTGCGAGATGGTGCCGATGCTCTACGATTGGAACTTCATCGCTGCGAGTGCCGAGAGGAGCCAGATGTTGCGCCCGTAAACCGGCAAGAGTTCCTCGCCTAAAGTCGAATGGACAAGCCCCGCACCATTTCATCTCGAGATTGCTGCAAACTTGAGACAGGCATTGTCTTGCGCCCCTGATACCGCGGACGTTTATGACCGGATGCGAGCGAGACGGTGCTCGGCGGCGCACTGGCGGACGTGATCATATCCACTTGATGCCGCTGGTGGCGAAAGGCCCGTGGTCGGCGAGCAGAACTCCATGACCGGTGCCGCTTCCAAAGGAAAGCATCGTTCCAGCGCCCACGCTCGTCTGGTGTAGCGAGCCTTTTAGTGCTGCGTCGATCTGGATTTGATCGCCCTGGCTTTCGGCGAACCCGGTGATGGTCATCAGCCCGCCGCCCTGGTGGAAAACGAAGGTGTCGGCGTTTTTCCCGCCGGTGACATCGAGGGCGCCGGTGCCCGCGATCATCGTGTTCGAGCCGCCGCCGAACGATACGATGTCTTGACCGGAACCGGCGTAGACCTGAACGGACGCCGTGTTGATGAAGCTCATGCGCTCATCGCCCGACCCCGCGTGCACCACGGCGACCGTGCTGCCGTTGGAGCCGGTCAGGGCGAGCGTGTCGTTGCCTGGGCCGAGCGTGACGTCGAACGTGTTCGCGGCCGCGTCGCCCCACGCGTTTCCGGCCTTGATCGTCGCGTCGTAGTTCCCCGATCCGAGCTTGATCGTCCCACGCTGCGCCGTGTCGACGAACAGCGTCGCCGATTTGCCGGGCGCGGCGACGGCGCCGCCGAGGCTGGCATCCGCCTCGACGAAGTTGGTGAGCCGGTATGAGCCCCCGCCCTGGTCGTTGATCGCGGCGCGGTTCACGTACCCCCAGGAGTCCGTGCTGATCGCGTGCACGCCGCTTGTGCGGTCGACCGACTGGTGCACATTGTTATTGAGCCCGGTCAAGTAGGCGTAGCTGTCCTGCGAGCCGCTCGCGATGATCACCTGGGTGATGCTGTGGCCGGCGCTATCGCCGAACGTGGCGTGTGCAGCGGCTGGAGGCGTCGTGACCGGAGGGGCGGCGGCAACGGTGAAGCTGAAGCTCTTGGCCCCGTTGTTCGTCTCGCTGAGGGAAGCGCCGCTGATCGCCTTGCCGTTGATCGTGGCGCCGGTGACGTAGAGGTTGCGGTCGGTGCTCGCGGTGCCGCCCCAGGCATCATTGAGGAAGCTGACCGAAACCGTATGGCTGCCGGCGGCGAAGCTGCCGAGCACGGTGACGCTCTGGCTCTGCCCTGCGGCGTGCGACGCCGAGGCGGTCAGCGTGCCGCCGATCTGCTTGCCGTCGATCGAGATCGTGTACTGCGCGTCGCCCTGCCAGGCGTCCTCCGCGATCTGCAGCACCAGCTTGTCGGCGCCGCTGCCGACGGTGACCGCGCCCGGAGGCGTGGTGCCACCGCCTGGATTGGACGGAGGCGTGGTCGGATCGGTGGGCGGCGGGGGCGTGGTCGCGCCGCCGCCCTGAGCGGTCAGCACGAGTACCGCATCGCCGCTGGGCGAGGTGAAGGACTGCCGCCCGTTGCCGCCGGCGATCGCGGCCGCAGTGGAGAACGCGCCGGTTTGCACGTTTAGCCATTGCACCGCGAGCGTCTTGCCGGCAGCGCTCGACAGATCGACGGTGAAGCTGCCGCCGCTCTGCGCGAAGACGACGAACTGACCGTTGCTCGTGTCGGCGAGGGCGTATCCTGTCGAGGCGAGATTGCCGGCGGGCTTCATGCCGGCCAGGTTCAGCGTCGAGGCTACGCTCCGCGTCTCCTTGATGCCCAGGCGCTCGGATGCTTCGGCCGCCCGCTGCGCCGGGCTCACGCCGGCCGTTAGTGTCCCGGGGAGGCCGGTGCCGCCCATGTCGTCCATGATGTTGACGTTCTGGCCGCGCGTGAACTGCTGCCACACCCAGTTAACATCGCCGCCGATGCCGAAGGTGTGGTCAGTGTCGACGATCTGCACCTTGGCGCCGTTCGCGGGTGGCGGATTGTTCTGGTAGTCCTGCCAGCCCTGCGGGGCGATCCAGTCGGCATTGGTGGCAGCCAGCATACCGTTGATCGCCGTCTGGTCGTTATGCGGGAACGGTGCCGAGATGCCGGCGGGGTGCTTGAGCCCGCCGCTCGACGTTTCGTGCTGGTGGATGAAGTTGACGATCTGGTTCTGCCAGTTGATCGTCGCCTGATCGTTGAAGCTCTCGTTCGCGACCTCCCAAAGCACGTTCGGCAGGTCCTGCAGCGTATCGAGCATCTTGGCGACGTAGGCGGTCTGCAGCGCCATCGTGGCCGCATCCTGCCCGGTGCCCGCCGTGTGGTTGTCGGTCGTGGTGTGATTGACGTTGTTGGCGCCGTTCCAGAAATCGGTGTTCCAGTTGCGATACTGACCGTACGGGTCGGCATCGAAGAACAGCATGACGCCGACATAGATGCCCTTCTCGCCGGCGGCGACGACATCGGCGCGTACGTGATCGAAATAGGCCTGGTTGAATTTCGTCAGGTCGAACTTGTTGCCGCCGTCATTGGCACCGGGCGTCGCGCTGCGCAGGAAGGGAGTCATGCTGACCGCACCGCCGCCGCCGCCGGGGTTGAATGTCTGTCCTTGCGCCCAGTAGCGGACGAGGTTTGCGCCCTCGTTCTGCAGCACGTTGAGATACGCGCCGAAGTCGAACTGGCCGGAGCCCGCGAAACTCACATTGTTGGTCCAGGTATGGTCGCCGGCGAGATACACGGCCTTGCCGTCGGCGGTCGCGAAATAGTTTCCGGCGGCGTGCAGCAAGCCGGCTTGGCCGGACGTGGGCGTGGTCTTCGGTGGCGTGGTGGGTGAGCCGACGGTGAAGCCGAAGCTTTGCGCGCCGCCGGCCAGCTCCGTGAGCGAAGCACCGCTGATCGCGTTGCCGTTGATGGTTGCGCTGGTGACGTAGAGGTTGCGGTCGGTGCTCGCGGCGCCCCCGTAGGCGTCGTTGAGGAAGTTGACCGAAACGGTGTGGCTGCCGGCGCCGAAGCTGCCGAGCACGGTGACACTCTGGCTCTGCCCGGCAGCGTGCGACGCCGAGGCGGTCAGCGTGCCGCCGATCTGCTTGCCGTCCACCGCGATTGTGAACTGTGCATCGCCCTGCCAAGCGTCCTCGGCGACTTGCAGCACGAGCTTGTCGGCACCGCTTCCGACCGTGATGGATGCCGGCGGTGGCGTGGTGCCGCCGGTTCCCGACCCCGCACCGAAATATTTGCCCCACGACGCCTGTGCGAGCGGCTTCGAGCCGTTCGAGAAGTTCCAATCGCCGTCGCCCACCGTGACGTCCCAGATATTGACGTTCTGGATCGTCACGCCCTGCGCCTGCGCCGCGGATAGCGCCCCGGCGAGCCATTGCGCGAAGGCCGGGTCGTCGGCCGGCCCGAGGGCCGAGCCGCTGGGACCGGAGCCGGTCTCGGAGATCGACAGCGGCTTGCCGTGCTGCTTGGCGAAATCGATGGCGTTCTGGGTGGACCATCCGGGGCTGCCAAGGGCGGGCGTCGGGTTGTATTGGCCGCCGTTGGTGTATTGCCAGAAATGCGCCCGGTTCGCCGGGTCCGCCGCCCAAGCGTCCTTGTTCCCGACCTGCGACGTGCCGCCATGCGCCCAGCCGGTCAGATCATTCGGGTATTCGGGCGAGTAGACGTCGGTCGAGATGATGTCGACGTATTTGTCACCCGGGTAGAGCCGGGTGACATCATAGTTGGTCCAGTTGATGTTCGCCGGGTTCCAGACAACCTGGGCGGTGATGCCGGCGGTGTTGCCCTCCGCATGCACGAGGTCGGCGACGTGCTGGAACGCGGCAACGAAGTCGGCGTTCGCGGTAGGGCTCGCGGAATTGCCCGGCGCCCACGGCATGAAGTTGCCATCCATCTCGTAGGCAAAACGGAACTGCACCGTCTTGTAGCCTTGCGCCGCCCAGGCATCGACGATGCCCCGATAAGCGGAGTCGTACTGGCCGGCGATGATCTGCTTGTAGAACGTGTCGACATTGCCCCAGCCGCCGGCGTTGGAGGCGAGCGGCACACCGACGACGGGGGTGATACCGGAGCCCGGCCCGGCGTAGGCGCTGCCCGACATCGCGAACGACCACGCGCCCCAAGCGGCGTTAGCGGCCCATTGCGACGGGTCCGCGCCGAAATCGGTGAACGCGTCCATGAACATCGGTCGCGCGCCGCCCATGTCGCGGACGAACGCGTCGAATTGCTGTTCGAAGGCTTTCTCGGCTGCGGGGTCGTTGCCGTTCGGGTTCCCGACATACACGCCAAGAGGGAACTTCGTCGCGGAAGTAGACACGTGAGCGCCTCGCACAACCGAGAGTTGATAACCCGGTCGTTGTCCCTCACATTTCCGCGAGGTGCAAACATATAGTCCGTGTTCCGGTGTGTATAACGGACTATTAGCGGAAAACTCATCGAGACGGAGGGCAGATGAATGCAGTGGTATTACAATAGAATGCACTAGTAGGAATAACCTAGCAGAAAGAAACAATAGGTCTTACTCCGGCAAATTAGCGTTCGGGCGCTTCTGCTGGTTGACGCGGGGCAATGCGCGGCGACCAACCGTTTGTGATTTGAGCGCGACGCCCTTTGTCGCCGATAGGACCTTGGCACGCTTGAATGCCCGGACCTTCATCCGCCCCTTGCGCGTTGCGTCGTGTCGCGTCAGACAAGATCGCGCCGGCTCGCGGAGCACAACGCGAGACGCGTCCTAAATGCATTCGCGATGACCTTATGGCTGAAGGTCGGTACGCGATTGCGTTTCCTCATGGCGATCGCATGTGACGGGGATCAATCCACGGGACGTACCGCGAATCCGGTGAAGGCCGAGGCTGCAGGCTCAAGCCGCATAAGGACGTAATGTATGCAGACGCTGGGTAGCCTGCTCGATCGCAACAAGGGCCTCGGCCCCGGCTTCGATTTCCTGCGAATCTTCCTGGCGCTGGCCATCGTCGCCTGGCATTCCCGCAATATCGTTTACTGGACCAGCGACACGCTAACCACCGAGACGCCGTTCTGGTTCGGCGAATACTGCCTCGTGCCGATCTTCTTCGCGCTATCCGGGTTCCTGGTTGCAGGCAGTGGTATGCGCCTGACGCTGGCGAACTTCCTGGTCAATCGCGGCCTGCGCATTCTGCCGGCCCTGGCGCTGGAGATCCTGTTCAGCGCCTTTCTTCTCGGTCCGCTGTTCACCGAGCTGCCGCTTGCGGAGTACTTCCGCTCGCCGCTGCTGTACCACTATCTCACCAACATGGTCGGTTGGGTGAATTTCTACCTGCCCGGCGTGTTCGTGCACCACCCCTGGACGATGGTGAACGGAGCCTTGTGGACCATCCCTTACGAGATGATCTGTTACGTCGTGATCTCGATCCTCATCGTGACGCGGTGGCTGCACTCGGGCCGCGCCGTCGCCATCTGCACGCTCGGCCTGATGGTGATCGCCGTCATCCTGCGCAACACGCCGGGGATGGAGGGCACCTTCGACGGCGGCGGCGGTTCGGCGTTCGACCGGATCGTGCGGTTCTTCTTCACCGGCGAACAAAGCCGGCTGCTCGACTCGTTCCTGATGGGGATCCTGTTCTACCAATTCCGCAACCGGATCCCGTACAGCCTCGCCCTGTTGGGCTTGAGCGTCTGCGTTTGCGTTGCCGTTGCCATCGCGGGCGACCTCAGCTGGATGAGCCATGCCTTGCTACGTTTCGCGACGGTCCCGGCGATGACCTACATCATGGCCTTCGCCGGCGTGACGGCCATCCCGCTGCCCTGGCCCTACACGAGAGGGGACTACTCGTACGGCATCTACCTCTATCACCTGCCCTTCCAGCAGATGCTCTGGTCATTCTTTCCGAGCATCGGGGCGCTGCAAATGTTCCTGCTGAGCGTGCCGACCTGCTCCTTCGTCGCCGCCTTCTCCTGGCACGTGGTCGAGAAGCCGGTGCTCCGGCTGCGCAAGCGGTTCAGCTTCGTGGCGCGCGCGCGCGGCGTTCTGGAAGTGCCGCCGATGCCGACCCCGTCGGCCGACACTTCGTCGCTGCCGATCGCCTCCAGCCGGGAGGCAGCCGAGAAGGCCTCTTCGTAAACCAGCCGCGGCGAGGCCCCGGGCACTCCTCGCTACGCCGGCCGCGCCCCCATCCCGCCGAAAGTCTTGCGCCACGCCGCCTGCGCCTTCGGCTTCGAGCCATCGGAGAAGCGCCACCCGCCGTCGCCGACGTTGACGTCCCAGATGTTGACGAACTCCACGCGCGGGGCCTTCGGCGCGAACAGGCGCGCGGCGAGGTAGGCCGGAAACATGGCCTCGTCGGCGATCCCGTGACCGGGGTGATCCGGATTGACCCCGACGCCGGTCTCGCAGACGGCCACCGGCTTGCCCCGCTTGGTCGCGAAGTCGAGCGCGCGCACCATGCCCCAGCCCACCGTCTTCTGGCCCTCCGGCTCGGCTTCCCTGGCACTCGGATAGTCCCAGAAATGCTGCCGATTGACCGGGTCACGCGCCCAGACGCTGATGTTCGGCTCCGTCCGCCCCGCCGCGAAGCTGTACAGGGTCAGCGGCCAGAAATTGTTGTAGAGGTCGATGCCCACGACATCGACGGCGGCGTCGCCGGGATAGGCGGAAGCCACGTCGGCGTCGGTATAGTTGATGCATACGGGGTTCCAGACGAGGCGCGCCTTCACCCCGCCGACGCCCCGCGCAACGGCGGCGATGCGCGCGAAGGCCGCCGTCCACGCCGCGACCTCGTCCGCGCTCCGGCCCATGAACCACGGCATGAACGTCGCATTCATCTCGTAGCCGGGGCGCAAGTACAGCGTCTTGAACCCGTTGTCGCGCCAAGCCTCGACAATCCCCGACAACACGCGGTCGCGCCGACCGGCGGCGATGTCGCGGAACGTCCCCGTGGGCGGCTGCCGCGCCCAATCGGCGTTGGTCGCCATCGGCAGTCCGATCACCGGGGTGACATTCCGGGTCCGCGACGATCGGGACCACGACCAGGCCGACCAGCGAGCGTTCGGCAGCCACTCGTCCCAGTCCTTCGAGAAATCGGTGAAGACGTTCATGAACGCCGGCGCCGAGCCGAGTGCCGCACTGAACTTGTCGAAGCCCTGCTCGAAGGCGGCCATCTCCCGCGGGTCGTTGCCGTTCGGGTTCCCGACATAACAGCCGAGGATCGGGGGCGCCGCCGCGATGCCTTGTCGGGCGGTGATAAGACCGAGCGCGAGCGACAGGTGCGCCTGCAGCACGCTCCTGCGCGACAAGTCTGCCATCATGTCTCCAGTCCTATAAAGATCGTGACGTCGGCGGGGCGCGGGGCAGCGACGACATTGTAGCATGCGGGCGCGAAACGGCGGTTAGACTCCGGCGCGCGATATGGCTGCGGCGAGCGATGCCTTGGAGACTTGCCCGCGGAACTCTCCCGGCAAGTCGCTCAGCGAGGCGACGTTCATCAGCAGCAACATCGGGAACAGCATCGGGCTGAAGTTGTGATAGCCGCCGGCGAAGAGCAGCAGGATAAGCAACGGCCCGACAAGCGCTCGCTGCGTGCCGTTCCGCACCGCAGAGAGCAGGAACAGCATATAGAATCCCAGGCCGAAGATACCGTATTCGAGGAGAACCTTGATCGGCGTGTTCAGCACGTATTTTTCGGAGAAGTTGATTAAATGCTCCGACGCACCCGGCCCGATACCCGTCCAGAACGCATACGGCTCCCAATCGAAGACAAAGTTCATCGCCAGGATCGGGGTCACGAAGCGCTCGTTGCCGCTGGTGCCCTGCATCCCGAACTCGCCCAGCCGGCCGACCAACATGTCGGCGATCGGCGGGTAGGCGACGCTCGCGACGATGAACGACAAGACGCAAGCGAGACCCAGGGTGATCGCGGTCCTCAGCCCGCGCGCGCCGCTCGTAACCCCGTAGATGAGGATGAATGCACCCAGTACGAGCCAGCCGGTGCCCGAAACCGAGACGAACAGTCCGGCCGCCATCAGCGCGAGGACGCCCGGGCGTCGAAAGCGCAGATACTCGATGATGATCCCGACCGCCATCACTTGGGAGAAGACGCTGGCCTCGATAAGAAAGAACCCATTCGACCGTATGACGTCGCCGCCGTACTCCATGTGATTGACGACGGCGTACAATTCCTCGTTCAGGAAGCGCTCGGGCACGTAATCGCTGAAACTGAAGGCGCTGATGCCGACGAATTGCAGCAGGAATTGCAGCAGGCCGGCCGCCGCGACGATCATGAACACGGGCATGATCGCGCGGAAGAACTCGTTCTCGTTCACGCGGCGGCGAAAGCTGAGGACGCCGAACCCTGTCACCAGCAGCCAATAGGCCAGGCTGTTAAGACTGCTCCTCGGCGCGATCGCGCTCGGCAAGCTGACCTGGGCGCAGTAGGCGAGGATCGCGACGCTGCACAACGCCAGGAAGTACGCCAGTCGACGGCGGTCGAGGCCAAGCCAACTCGAAAGGCCAAGCCCGGCGTACCCCAAGATGAGAGGCGTCGCGACGCTGATCTTGAGGTCGCCGCCTGCGGGAAATGCGAACCTCTGCAGAAACAGGCAGACGATGAAGACGACCTGCGCGAAGCGGATCTCGGGAACGCGGCTGAAGCTCGGCACGAAGCGGCGCAGTCTCATCGGGCTGTATCCGTCGGCATGGCAGCGAACGCGGCGCAGCGCGCGGAGCGCCGCCCGGGCGGCGCGCAGGCGCCCACTCCGGGCCAGCACGCATCCCCGCCGCATGCTGGGTGGCTACACCGGCGACGCCTTGGTCGCAACGTGAAACCGGCGGCTGGCGCGCTGAGAGGTCGGCTTCGAGGCGCCGGACCCGTGACACAGGCGCTGGCGCAGCCGGTCGGCCCGCTTCACATTGCTCGCCGCTTCGCAGACCCGCAGGACCGCCGATGAATCAGACGCCTTCTGCCGATGCCACCCCGGACCGTCAGCTTCGCGGGGGCCACGCGCTCGTCACCGGCGCCGGCAGCGGCATCGGCCGTGCAGTCGCCCGCGCCCTGGGCGAAGCCGGAATGCGGCTCTGCCTGGTGGGGCGTCGAGCGGATGCGCTCCGCGCCGCCGTGCCCGAAAGCCCGGACGCGCGGATGGTCGCCGCCGACCTCGCGACCGCCTCGGGGCTGGAAGCGGCCATCGCCGCCTGCCCGGCTTCGCTCGACGTGCTGGTGCATTGCGCCGGCACGTTCCTTCCCAGAGGCCCCGCCGGGATCGAGACCAAGGAACGGGAGCGCATGGACGCGCTGAACGTCGAGGCGCCGCTTGCGCTCACGCGGCGCTGCCTGCCGGCGCTACGCGCCGCGTCGGGCCAGGTCGTAATGGTCAACTCGAGCGCCGGCCTGCGGCCGCCCGGACCGGGCAACTCCGCCTACGCCGCCGGCAAGATAGCATTGCGCGCCGCTACTGATACGTTGCGTCAGGAGATCAATCCACACGGTATCCGTGTGCTCAGCGTGTTTCCCGGCCGCACAGACACGCCAATGCAAGCCGCCGTCCTCGGCGCCGAGGGCCGGACCGCGCCGTCTGACCGGCTCCTACAGCCGGAGGACGTGGCCGTGATGATACTGACGGCGTTGAAGTTGCCGGTGCGCGCCGAGGTCACCGACATCATGATCCGCCCGGCACGGGCGCTCTAGCCTCGCCGTCACCAGCGGGGCGCAGCAGCCCCGCCTCGCGCAACGCCGCAGCCGCGGCGGCCACCGCGGCGAACGGCTTGCCCGCGCGCGCCGCGATGTCGAGCAGCGAGTGCGACCCGTCGCTCAGGTTCAGCACCCACAACAAGGTAAGCTGGTCGAACTGCGACCGCAGCTGTCCTGCATCCCCGGCCTGCCCACCGATCTTCGCGTACAAGCCGCGGCGGCCGAGCTGCGGCTCGCCGTACGGGCAGGTGTTGATCCAGGTGCCGTCGGCCTCGATGGTCTCGACAATCCGTTGCAGCAGCTCGAGCGATCCGGCGAGCGACTCCGACCGGACGAAATCGAGGTTGTCGGCCGAGGTGTGATATTGCGGGAACATGCCCGCCGGCGAGCGCGTCAGGCGTCCGACCGGCAGGTTGAAGCCCGGCGAGCAGAACTGGCGCTCGTCGTAGCCGTACGGCTCGAACGGCAGCACCTGCGGGGCTAGCCCGGCATCGTGCATGGCCTGCGCGACGATGTGGTCGATCGCCGCGTCGCCCCGCCGCGACCGCTTCCAGGTGGGCGCTCCCGCGTCGCCGAGGTTTGCCAGCACGAGCCCATGACGGACGCGCGGGACGGCGGCGCTGCGATTGGCATGTAGCCAGGCGATCGCGCCGATCGTGCCGGGCGCGAACAGGAAGCGGTAGGTGAAGCGGCGCGGCCGCTCCGCGAGCAGGCGCGCCAGCCCGATGGCGACGGCGATGCTGGAAAGATTGTCGTTGGCCAGCGAGGGGTGGCAGCAATGCGCCGAGATCAGCACCTCCTCCTCGCATTGCCCGGCCAGCACGCATTCGCCGTAGCTGAGGCTGCCGGGTTGAAGAGTGGTGTCGATCTGCACGCGGTATTTCGTCTCGGTGAGCGCGATCCGATCCTGGTCCGACAGGCAGAAGCCCCAGGTCTGCGCGAAGTAGGCGGTCCGATAGGGGATCAGCGTCGGCTGGTCGGGCAGGCTGTAGAGGTGCCCTTCCAGCTCATCGCGCGACACAACCCGATCGACCGGCACGCTGTACTGCAGCAGGTGCAGGTTGTTGCGCGCGAAGTCCACGACCGCGCGGCCGTCGGGCGCGCGGAGCCAGGCGCCGCGAACGTTCCATTCGAGCGGGATCTCCCAGTCGAGCACCCGCGTCCCGGACGGGATTTCACTGATTTGCAGTGGTATGTGCTCGCCGATGTAGCGCAGTGTTTGCCGCAGCCCGTCTCCGGTGATGCTGCGGCAGACCGGGAACAGCGCCTCGACATGCGCGTGCAAATCATGTCCGATGGCTCTCATCCGGCTGCTCCGCGCTGCGCCTCTGCGGCCCTGGAAGACCTGCCGCGGAGACATGCATGATTTTCCGGGAGACGGCCATAACCGGGTTGTTCGAGGTCGTGCTGCAGCGTCACGCCGACGCCCGCGGCGCGTTCGCGCGCACCTTCTGCCAGGCGGAGTTCGCCGCGCACGGCCTGCCCGGAGAGTTCGTTCAGGCGAGCACGTCGTGGAACCTGCGTGCCGGCACGTTGCGCGGGATGCACTTCCAGCGCGCGCCGCACGCCGAGGGCAAGCTGGTGCGCTGCGTGCGCGGCGCGATCCACGACGTCGTCGCCGACCTCCGACGTGGCTCGCCCACCTTCATGCGCTGGCAGGCTTTCACCTTGCGGGAGGACGGCGACACACAACTCTACATCCCGCCCGGTTGCGCCCACGGCTTTCTCACCCTGCGCGACCGGACCGAGGTACTCTACCAAATGACCTTAGCCTTCGTTGCGGAAGCGGGATCGGGCTTTCGCTTCGATGACGCCGCATTCGGGATCGTCTGGCCGGCGTCGGCCGCGATCGTCTCCGACAAGGACCTTGCCTGGCCATCGCTGTCCGAGACGGCGCTGGCCTGACGCCCCGTCTGCTATGTTACGCCGCGCGGCGCTTCGCGATTTGAGGTGCGGTCCGCGACCGCTTGCTATAGATGCCGTCGACCAGCCCAACTGTGCCGATCGGAGATGAGCAGTGGTGCGCAAAGCCGTTATCCTAGCCGGCGGGTACGGTACCCGGCTGATGGAAGAGACCGAGACCCGCCCGAAGCCGATGGTCGAGGTCGGCGGCAAGCCGATCCTCTGGCACATCATGAAGATCTACTCCGCATACGGGATCAACGAGTTCGTCATCCCGCTCGGTTACAAGGGTTACCTGATAAAAGAGTATTTCGCCGAGTATCACCTGCACACGTCCGATGTGATGATCGACATCGCGTACAACAGCGTGACGATGCTCAAGCGCACCGCCGAACCCTGGAAGGTCACGCTCGTCGATACCGGGCTCGAGACCATGACCGGCGGCCGCATCCGCCGGTTGCGCGAGTACATCGGCGACGAGCCGTTCTGCCTCACCTACGGCGACGGCGTCGCCGCACTTGATATCCGTGCGTTGATCGACTTCCACAACGAGCACGGCCGGCTCGCGACCATCACGGCGGTGCGTCCGCCCTCGCGCTTCGGCTCGCTCGAGATCCAGGACGGCCTGGTCTCCCGCTTCCACGAGAAGCCACCGGAAGGCGAAATCTGGATCAACGGCGGCTTCTTCGTTCTGTCGCCAAAAGTCCTGAACTACATCGACGGCGATGCGGCGGTGTTCGAACGCGGGCCGCTCGAGCGGCTGGCGCAGGACCGCGAGCTGATGGCGCACCCGCATGCCGGGTTCTGGCACTCGATGGACACGCTGCGCGATAAGCGACACCTTGAAGAGCTCTGGGCGAGCGGCGCGGCGCCATGGAAGGTGTGGTGAGCGCGATGCTCGGGGCCGGCCCGGCGTGTCGGAACTGCGGCACTCCGCTCCGCGAGACGTTCGCTAATCTCGGCATGTCGCCGCTGGCCAACTCCTTCATCGCCGTCGAGCGCGCCGACCGGATGGAGCCGTTCTATCCGCTACACGCCTTCGTCTGCAGCGATTGCCGGCTGGTACAGCTCGCGGAGTTCGAAACCCCGCAGGCGATCTTCGGCGACTACGCCTATTTCTCATCCTTCTCCGATAGCTGGCTCCGACACGCCGAGAACTACGCCGGCGTGATGACGGAGCGGCTCCAGCTCGGCGTCGGTTCGCTGGTGGTCGAGGTGGCGAGCAACGACGGCTACCTGCTGCAGTATTTCGCCCGGCGCGGCATTCGAGTGCTCGGGATCGACCCGGCCGCCAACGTCGCCGCCGCGGCGGTCGAGAAGGGTATCCCGACAGAGGTCGCGTTCTTCGGCGCCGAAACCGCGACGCGGCTCGCCGGCGCCGGACAGCAGCCGGACGTCATCGCGGCAAACAACGTTCTTGCGCATGTGCCCGATCTGCACGACTTCGCCGAAGGCTTCCGCATTCTGCTGGCGCCGGGCGGGGTGTTCACGTGCGAGTTTCCGCATTTGCTGCAACTAATGCGCGAGGATCAGTTCGATACGATCTATCACGAGCACTTTTCCTACCTGTCTTTCTTCGTCGTGGAGAAGCTGTTCGCGCAGCACGGACTGACGCTTTTCGACGTCGAAAAGATGCCGACCCACGGCGGCTCCCTACGCATCCACGGGAAGCACGCGGTCAATCGAGCGTTTCCCGTCACCGATCGCGTCGCCGCGCTGCGCGAAACGGAGTTCACCGAAGGGCTGGACAGTATCGACACGTATCGCGCGTTCGCGCGCCGGGTTGTAGACCGCAAGTGCGAGTTGCTCGACTTTCTCGTGAAGGCTCGGCGGCAAGGCGAGACCGTTGCTGCTTACGGCGCGCCGGCCAAGGGCAACACGCTGTTGAACTACTGCGGTGTCGGGCCGGAACTCATTGCGTTCACCGTCGACCGCAGCCCGCATAAGCAGGGAAGGCTGCTGCCGGGCACGCGCATTCCGATCCGCGCGCCCGAGGCGCTATTTGAAGCCAAGCCGCACTACGTGCTGATCCTGCCTTGGAATCTCCGGGAGGAGATCGCCGCGCAGATGGCCCAGGTACGCGCATGGGGCGGCCGCTTCGTCGTTCCTATCCCGGAAATCGAGATTTTCTGAGGCCTTGAGACCGGCTCCTCAGTGGAGGGGCGACCGCAAGCATTACGTGCGAGCGGGCGTGCCGAGCCGCTTGTCCAGTGCATTCACGAAATCGCCCACGTTCTTCATGGCGTCAAGTTCCGCGGTGCGGAACTTGACGCCAAAGCGCATCTCGGCGGCCAATATCAAGTTGATGTGGTTCTGACTGTCCCAGTCGGCGATGTCGGCTGCGGTCATGCCGTCATGCAAGCGGATGGAGTCGTCGTCAAAGACCTCCTGGAATACCTCGGTCAGCGCCGCGTAGATCTGTTCCCTTGTCACCTGCGTCCCCATCCATTTGAAATCGACATCGCCCCACCGGTCAGAATTTGAAGTAGAGGAATTCTGCCGGGGCGGCAGAGAGCGCCCGTGTAACTGCAAGGAACCCGAGCGCACCAACCAGCGTGGCATAGATCAGTGTTGGCTGCCATTCGAGAATGAAGCCGGTTACGGGGAACATGCGCTGCAGCCAGACCGGCCCTCTAACCGAACCGAGACCCGTATCGTAGGCGCGTAGCCACTGCTGCGTGTTCGGCAGCAGCCACACGATCGAAAACAGTAGCGTCAGGAATTCGGCCAGGTTCGCCGTAAACAAGTCGAGTGTCGGGAACGGCAGGGCGCGGGTGTGGAACATCGTTGCAACCGCTTGCGCTAGGGTGGAATCGGCGAGCGAGCGGTACGGGACGAACAGCCCGTGCGCTCCCACCATGTCGCCGAGCAGCCGCAGTGCCGACGGAACGTCCTGCGAGCGGAAGAACACCAAACCGACCAGAACACAAATGAAAGTGAGCAGGACGGACGCCCCGCGCAGCGCGCCGTTATCGCTGTCTGCCTGCCACTTCCAGCGTGCCTTCAATGTCCGCCACCCATGATTGATTGCAAGATAGACGCCGTGCAGCACGCCGAAGACGATGAATTGCCAGCCCGCGCCGTGCCACAGCCCGGCGAGGAACATCGTGAAGATCGTGGGCGTCGCCAGCAGCGTGGCGAAGGCACCCGCGGTCGTCTTGCCGCGGCGTAGCCCAGGCTTGCCGGCAGCGGCGCGGCGCCGGTTCAGCGCGAGCGCGATCGGATTATAGATGTAGGCGGTCAGGAACCGCGTTAGCGTCATGTGCCAACGCGACCAGAACTCAATGATGTTGTGCGCCTTATACGGCGAGTCGAAATTCTGCGGCAGACGGATGCCGAACAGCAGGCCGAGCCCGATCGCCATATCGGTGTAGCCGGAGAAGTCGAAATAGATTTGTAACGTGTACGCTACCGCTCCGCCCCAAGCCTCGACAGCTGTGATCGCCGTCCCCGTGTCCGAGGCGCTGAACACCGGAACGGCCCACAGTGCCGCGGTGTCCGCAAGCATCACCTTCTTCAACAGCCCGACGATGAACACCGTGGCGCCGAGCGCCAATAGCTGCGGCTGGGGCCTGAAGATGCGCGGGTCGCTGAACTGCGGGATCATTTCCTTGTGGTGGGTGATCGGTCCCGCGATCAGGTGCGGGAAGAAAGAGATGAACATGCAGTAGTTGGCAAGGCTCGGCTCCTCCGCAACACCATCATACGCGTCGCTTAGATAGGCGATCTGCTGGAAGGTGAAGAAAGAGATCGCCAGCGGCAGGAGGATATCGGGCACCGGGAAGCCTGTGCCGAGGAATCCGTCGAAGGTCGACACGAGAAAGCCAGCATACTTGTAGTAGCCGAGCAGCGCCAAGTTCGCGACCACGCCGGCGACGAGCAGCCACTTCCACCGATGCCGCGATAGCACCCGCCCGATCGCGAAATTCGCAATCATCGAGGCGAGCAGAAGGGGGATGTAGGCCGGATTCCACCAGCCATAAAAGAACAGCGATGAGAGCGTCAGCCAGTTGACTGCCAGCCGGGTAAGCCCAAGCCGGCCCAACAGGAAAAACCCCACCAGCGTCACCGGCAAGAATTCGGTCAGAAAAATGCTCGAATTGAAGAGCATCGAGGATCAATCCCTACCCGTCGACATCCCGTTACAGATTTGAGGCGTTCGTGTGGCGGCTACGGTCGCGGGACCATTCGCTCGCAACATCGCATGCCTGTAAATCCGCCGACACACCGTGCCGTACCGAGCGACGTCGCATGGATGCAGGCGTCGCGGTCGGCGGATGCTTGCGTGACAGGGCAGCAGCCGGGCATCTATATCTGGTCCGACCTGGCGCCGCTACTGGCGATGGACGTGGTTGGAGACACCGGGCCGTGACACCAACAGGCGGGCAGGCGGCCAGCGCAGGGTTGAATCGAGCAAGAGCGTCGGTGGCAGGCGAGCACCGCGACCATTCCCTAAGCTGCGATCCCCCACGGCCCGTTCCCCTCTGGAGTTGGGCAACGCCGGCCCGGACACCGGACATCTTGGTTCCGCTTAGAGGCTTTAGTGGCTGACCAATTCCCTGCGGATGGCGGCGGTCGGCCGGCCGATACTGGCGTGTCGGCCGACGCCGGCGCCGATGCACTGTTGCGCGTGGATACGGAGGCGGCGACGCTCAAGCGGCGGTCGGTTCACGGCGCCGCGGCAACGCTCGCCTCGCAAGCCGTCCGGTTCTCGTTCCAGATCGCCGCACAGGTCGCACTGGCGCATCTTGTCACCCCCGGGGATTTCGGGCTGATCGCGATGGTGACGCCGCTGGTGGGCCTGGTACAACTTATCAACGACCTCGGGCTGCTAGAGGCGACCATCCAGCGACCGCAGATTTCGCACCGGGAACTCTCGGTGCTGTTCTGGATCAGCGTGGCGATCAGCGCCATTTTTGCAGCGCTCTTTGCCATCGCCTCGCCGCTGGTCGTGTGGCTCTACGGCGACCCGCGGGCCACCGGAGTGACCCTATGCTTCGCGGGCTTGATCCTGTTGAGCGGTTTGTCGGCACAGCAGATGGCGCTGATGAACCGGCGCATGCAGTTCATGCATCTCGCCGCCATCGACGTCGGAGCGACTGCCGTTTCGTCGGCGGTGGGCGTCGTGGCCGCGATGCTTGGCTGCGGCTACTGGTCGCTCGTGTTCATGCAAGCCGCTAACTCGGTCACCCTCCTTGTGATGGCATGGAGTTTCTCCCGTTGGCGGCCTTCCCGTCCCCGATGGGAGGCTGGCATCGGATCGCTGCTCGGCTTCGGCGGCAACGTCACCGGCGCGAATGTCCTCAATTACCTGGCGCACAACCTCGATAACGTGCTCATAGGTGCAACCGCAGGCAGCGGAGCACTCGGTCTCTACGATCGGGCGTACCGGCTCATGTTGCTGCCCATCACGCAAGTGACAACGCCGTTCTCCCGGATTGCCGTACCGCTGCTATCCCGTCTCGTCGACTCTCCGGATCGATACCGGGCGGCATTCGCGCGCATGCTGCAGGCGGCGTTGCTGATGACAACCCCGGGGATCGTGTTCGCGGTCGTGGCGGCCGACTCGCTCGTCCCCTGCCTGCTCGGGACGAGCTGGCGGGCGGCAGCGCCGATCTTCGCTTGGTTGGGCGGCGGCACGCTAGCGTTGCCGTTGCTGGCCAGCACGACGTGGCTTCTCATCAGCCAAGGCCGCGCACGGCAGCAGTTCGTATGGGGTTCGACAGGCTCGGGGCTGATCGTCATATCGTTTCTTGTCGGTCTGCCTTGGGGGCCGGTAGGCGTTGCAAAGGCCTCGACCCTGTTCGTGGTGCTGTTGCAGTTACCGATCTTGTGCTGGGCCGCGACCAGGGAAGGCCCGGTCGGGCCGCGTGCACTGGCCCGTATTATCGCGCCGTTCGCGGCCGCGGGTTTATGTGATGCCGTGGTGCTGCTTGGGTTGCAGCAAGTCATGCTCGTGCCGGGCCTGGGGGAATTGATGGGTCTCGCCCTGCTCTCCTACGTGATTAATGGCGGCGTTCTTGCTTGCCTACCGGCCGGGCGCACCGTCCTGCGCGACGCGTGGTCGCTACGCGGCTCGTTCTTCCGCGAGGCGACGCCTTGACGCCACGTCTGCGGGAAACCGCGCCAGGTCGCACCGCTCGGAGGTCATAGGGATGCGCTTCGTCATTACCGGGAACATGGGCTACGTCGGCCCCGCCGTCGTGCGACATCTGCGGGCGCGCTTTCCCGATGCGGAGCTGATCGGCTTCGATGCAGGCTTCTTCGCGCACTGCCTGACGGGATCGCAGGGTCTGCCCGAAACGCTGCTTGATGCGCAGTATTTCGGCGATGTTCGCGAGCTGCCGGCCGCCATCCTGAACGATACGGACGGAGTCGTTCACCTCGCCGCGATTTCGAACGACCCCATGGGCAAGCAGTTCGAGAACGCGACGGACGACATCAACCGTGCCGCGAGCGTTCGGCTTGCGCGGCTCGCGCTCGAGATGGGCGTGCGCAATTTCGTCTTCGCCTCGAGTTGCAGCATTTACGGCTTCGCCGAAGGGGGGAAGCGGCGAGAGGAGGATGAGCTCAATCCGCTGACGGCCTACGCGCGGTCGAAAATCGGCACCGAGCATGAGTTGCAGCAACTCCAAAACGGCGACATGACCATCACGTCCCTGCGCTTCGCGACCGCCTGCGGCATGTCCGATCGCCTCCGGCTCGATCTCGTGCTGAACGACTTCGCCGCGGGCGCGGTGAGCACGGGGGACATCTCGATCCTGAGCGACGGCACCCCGTGGCGGCCGCTGATCGACGTATCGGACATGGCGCGAGCCATCGAGTGGGCCCTGCTGCGCACGGTGGATCGGGGCGGCCGCGTGCTGTCGATCAACGTCGGTTCCGACCGCTGGAACTATCAAGTGAAGGATCTGGCCCAGGCCGTGGCGGACGCGCTGCCGGGAACGCGCGTGAGCATCAATCGCGACGCGCCGCCGGACAAGCGCAGTTATCGCGTGGATTTCTCGCGCTTCGCGGCGCTCGCACCGGAGCATCAGCCCGAGACCGACCTGGCCACCTCCGTGCGGCGCCTCATCGCCGGGCTCCAGGCGATCGGCTTTGCCGACGCCGATTTCCGCAACTCGCACCTGATGCGGCTGAAAGTTCTCAGCAGCCTTGTCGCGCAGGGCCGCCTGTCGCCGCACTTGGCATGGACAGAGCGCGCGGCCGGCGGCTGAGCCTGGGACAGGGAGCCGCCGGGTTAGCCGGAGCGTCGGCCGGGCCGTTCCTGCTGGCGCGCCTTCAGCGCTCCACGGCAATCGCTCGACAGGCTGATCCAGTTCTGCCGCAGACACGCGGCCTGCACCGGGAGCGGTGCGCTTTCGGAGCCGGAACAGAAGCGGGCAGAATCCATCTGGCAACTTTTACGCAAGCCCCGTCCCGGACCGTAAGGGACCTCCCCGCTGGCTGGGGCTGTTTCCTGCGCTCTTGATGGAGCGCCGATCAGCAGCGTCCCGAGTAGCGCCGCGGTGCCGATCAGCAGCCGCAAGAGGCAGGCGCCGGCCGAGAAGATGTTTCCCTGGCTCGCGGCCAAGTCTGTATTCGACGTCATCGCAAGCCTCCCATGCAGCTTCCAAACCGAGCTCGCGTCCGGGACGGGCGACGGTGCTTCCTGACAGGTCGACCCGCTACTTCCGAGGTGCATGATCTCCACCGTATTCCGATTTCGGCACCGTTGTTACAACCAAGGTTTTTAGATCGATCCCGATAGGAGGCAGCCTGAAATAAAGACGGAGATCGTGATCTCCTTCGCCAAATCCTTGCGTTACGGGAACGCGCGTCCATTCAGAGACTATAAAGCCCACGGGCATGAGCAGTCCCATCAGTGACGCGACTTCCATGGCGGTTACTACAATCATACCGCGAGGAATATCGGAGGAAGTATCCCAATAGTCTGAACGGCGACCATGTTTTCTAGTGTGCCAAGAATTAGGCAGTCCAAACCCATCGGCAAACATTCTTTCGCGTAGTTGTGATGTTCGCATTTTTAATAGAATGTGTGGTCAGGCTCAGCTAGGGGCCATAAGATCGATAAATCATAAGGTGAATTCAGGGAGGAGCGAACTTGCGGCACGGTTGGGCAGACGCAGCCTAATAGCAGGCTAGGCGAGGATCGCAATGAGCTCCGTCAAAACGGCGAGCAAGCAGATTGAGCCGGTTGTTTTGCAGAGCAGTCCCGGCCTCGGCGTTTGGGTCCGGTCAGGAGCCCTGCTTGCAGCCGATGTCGCAGCGTTCCCAATCGCCGTCCTTCTTGCCTTTGCGGTGGACATGGCCAGGGTGTCTCAGCCACTGAAGCTGAGCTTTGTGCGGTTTGTCGACTCCGGGGCGCATTGGAACGGCTGGGGTACTGTCCTGGTGCTGGCATCGTTGCTCGCCTTCTTCGGCGCGCGCGGCCAATACACCGCCCGGGTTTCCTTCTGGCACGAAGTGGGCGTTGCTCTCGGCGGCATCACGATAGCGATCCTCTGCGACACCTTCATCAAGGTTGCAGTCTACGGCCGCCCTTACGGTGGCGTGACGATGTTGCGTTGGCTGCTGTTCCTGCCCGTGCTCCTCGTGTTTCGGCAAGTGGCGCGCTCCGCGCTTGCCGCCTGCGGGCTGTGGCTGCTGCGAACGCTCGTCGTCGGCGATCGTGCGGCCATTGAATGCGCGATCGACGCCCTGCAATCCGAACCCCGGCTAGGCTACGAGATTGCCGGAACCGTCGACATGTCGGATGCGCACGAGGGCCACCGGGTTCAATCCGTGATGGAGATGGTCCGCGCCGAGCGCGCGGAGTTCGTGGTCGTCGCCATGGGTACAGAGGCCGGCACGAAGGAGCGGACCGTGATCTCCGCGCTCGCCCGCGCCCGCATCATGTTCGCGCTGGTCCCCACCTTTGCCGATCTGCCGGTGCGCGGCTTCACGCCGCAGCACTTCTTCACCCACGACGTGCTCATGCTGGTCTGCCAAGCGAACCTGACGCGCCCGCTCAGCCGCTTGGTCAAGCGCGTCTTCGACCAGGTCGTGGCGCTTCTGCTGTTGCTATTGATGGCGCCCTTTCTGCTCGTGCTCGTCGTGCTCGTCCGCTTGGACGGCGGCCCGGCCTTCTACGCCCACCGGCGGGTCGGGGCGCATGGCCGCCCGTTCCGCTGCCTCAAGTTCCGCACCATGGTCGTCGAAGGCGACCGCGTGCTGAGCGAACTGCTGGCCTCGGACCCCGACGCGCAGCGGGAATGGGCGCAGACGCAGAAGCTGCGGGACGATCCGCGCATCACCCGGATCGGGCGGTTGTTGCGCAAGACGAGCCTCGACGAGATGCCGCAGCTCTTCAATGTGCTTTGCGGCGAAATGAGCCTTGTCGGCCCTCGCCCGATCGTCGAGGCGGAGATCGTCCGCTACGGCGGCGACATCGATTATTATCTCGAGACCCGTCCAGGCATGACCGGCCTCTGGCAGATTAGCGGTCGCAACGAACTCAGCTATGGCCGTCGCGTGCAGCTCGACGTCTGGTACGTCCGCAACTGGACCCTGTGGCACGATATCATGATACTTTTCAAGACGTGGCCCGCCGTGCTGCGCAAGGAAGGCGCTCTCTGAACCGTCATCCTAGCATCACCGGGAAAGCGGCATATCGGATAGGCGGCGGAAGCGGCTCCAGCTGTCAGGCGAATGTGTCCGATTGGCGTTCGGGCTCAATGGCTTCGGTCGCCCTGAGCACTGCCTGCAGTAGAATGTGGTGCGGCAGCATTGACTCGGAGAAGGTGAACAAGCCAGGCGCCGCACCACGGCACGCCCGCACTGCGTCCATTTCGGCGAGACGATCCCAGTGAGCTTTTGGGATCGGCGCGCCAGCAGCGACGACCCATGAATCACGGGCCGTTGCGGTAAACCGCCCGAAGCGATCCCATGCCCCCGCGCCGATTGCCAGCAGGCTCTCCGCCATGCCCGCATCGCGCTCACCGTGCGTCAGGGCCGCGTAGAGGGAGCCGACGCGAGGATCAACCTCCTCGACCGCGCGCAAGATTGCGTCCTGCAAATCCGCTGCGTTGACCGAAGCTGCCCCACGCGCAACGGCCGCGCTGGCGGCGTGAAGGCCGAGTAGCTGCGCGACATAGGGGACGCCGCGCGCGAGCTCGACGATCGAGGCGCTGACCGGCGCGGGGAACTCAAGCCCGCACTCGGCGGCCCCGAGCTCGATGATCTCGCCTATCTCGGCATCGGTCAGCAGCGGCAGCGAAACGCCGACGATGTTGCGCTGGATCGAGGGATGCCTGCCGAGTAGCTCGTCGAGGCTGTCGGAAACACCGACAATGACGAAGGTGATCGCCACGCCACGATCCGAGACCTGCTTGATCGTGTCGGCGAACCGCGTTCGCGTGGGTGCGTCCAGCACCCGGTCGAACTCGTCGACGATCACCAGCAAATGCGAGCCGGCGAGCCGCCCGGGAAGCGCGGCGATGTCGCGAGGCTGCAGGCTGCCGCTCGGAAGCGCCGCTTCACACCCCTCCAGCTGCGCGTTCTCCTGTAGCGGCACCGCCAGTAGCGACGGCGGCAGGTCGCGCGCGAGGCCTCGGACGATCTCATTGAACGTACTTTCCGCGGAGCAGGCGTAGCGCGCCACCATGTAACCCGAAGTGCGCGCTGCGGTCGCGACGATGTTCACGAGCGAGGTCTTGCCGCGACCGCGCTCACCATACAGTACGATGTGGGCACGTTCTTGTACGATCCCGCTGAAGATGCGGGACAGCTCTACCCGCCTTCCCGCGATGCGACGGAAGTTGCGCTGCGGACGGGTGGGCGTGAACGCCTCTCGCAGGATCTGCCGGCCATCCCTTTGGCCCTCGACGGGCGGCATGATTGGAACGCGCCGAGCCGCCCGATCTGTCGTGATGGCGTGGGGCATTTGCTGCACGGGATGAAGAGCAGGTCTTGTGCGATCGCGGCCAAGCAAGCGAGAAAGGATTGCCATACCCGGCGTTTCTACTCCAAAACGGGGCGTATCACACGTACAGCATGCGGTTTGCTGACGGGGCGCGCTCGACTACCATCTGCCTCACCTGGAGAACAGCATGCGGATTACGTTCCTCAATACCATGTATCCGCCGCATGGTGCGAGCGGCGCCGAGAACTCGCTTCGGCTGATTGCTGCGCGAATGCACTCGCGTGGTCATACCTGCTCCGTGCTGACGCTCACACCCGAGGCGAAGCAATCGGAAGGCGAGGTCGACGGCATACACACGCAGTATTTGCCGCTCGCGAACGTATACTGGCCTCACGCGGGCCGCCGCCCGGGCGTCCTGCGTCCGCTGTTCCAAGGTCTCGAATCTTACAATCCCGCGATGGGGCGACGGGCTGCCAAAGCACTCGCCGCGTTGCGGCCGGACGTGTTGAACTGCCATAATTTGCAGGGCTTCTCCGTCGCTGCTTGGCGGGCCGCCAAAGCGTTGGGGATCCCCGTCGTGCAGTCCATTCATGACTACTATCTCGCCTGCCCGCGCAGCGCCATGTGGCGCCCGGCTAGCGGCAACTGCGAGCACCAATGCGCGGAATGTCGCATCTTCACGACGCCGCGGCGCATGCTGTCCGGTATTCCTGCTTGCGTGACGTGCGTAAGCCATCGGGTCATGGAGCGGATCGCCGGCACCGGTATGTTTTCGGATGCCGTCGTTGGACAGCAACCGGTCCGCATCATTCGCGGCATCAATGCCGAGTTGACGCGCACAGCCGAAGCGCGGCGGCAACACCCGCCACCCGCCATTACGCTCGGCTTCATGGGCCGGCTGGAACCCACCAAGGGGGTGGAAATCCTGCTCGAGGCCCTGCCGCGCCTCCCGCGCGGCGCCCGTTTGCTCGTTGCGGGGAGTGGGCCGGACCACTACGTCGCGGCGTTGCGCGGGCGGGCGGGCGAAGGCGTGACGTTTCTCGGCCATGTGTCGCCCGCCGAGTTCTACGCGCAAGTGGATCTGCTCGTGATTCCCTCGGTCTGGGAAGATCCCTTTCCGCGCGTCTTCCACGAAGCGCTCGCCTTCGGCGTGCCGTCCTTGATTACGCCGCTCGGCGGACTGCCCGAGGTGATCCGCCCGGGTCACAACGGCTTCATCGCGAGCGGCGCCGACGCGGCGGCGCTGGCGGAAGCACTGTCCGGCCTTTTGACCGGCGGCTGGGACCGCGAGGCCGTCCGTGCCGCGTGCATCGCGGCTGCAACGGAGTACGACGCGGAGCGGATCGCGACGCAGTACGAACGCGTGCTCACGGCCGCCGCCGCGCGCCAGCCCATCCCCGAAGACGCAGGCTCGCTCTGGCGGCCGCGGGGCATGCCTGAGCACGCCGTTCCGGCCGCGAGCCAGAAGGTGTGCCATGCGGCTTGAGCTGTTCGTGCTCTCCGCTATCTGCGCTGCCCTGGGCCTGCACCCGTTTCTCACTTATCCGCTCAGCCTCGCGCTTCTAGCACGCTTGGCGCGGCGCCCGACGGCGCCGTCGGCGACTGCGCGAGCCGGGCGCGTCGCGCTCTGCGTTTGCGCCTACAACGAGGAAAGCATCATCGGGCGGAAGGTCGAGAACATGCTCGCCATGCGCCGCGCTGTGCCGGAACTCGATCTTCTGATATACGTCGATGCCGCCACCGACCGCACCGCCGAGATATTGCGCAACTACGCGGACGCGATCCGGATCGTGGTCTCCCCGACGCGCACCGGCAAGACGCACGGCATGAACACGCTGGTTGCCGCGACGGATGCGGAGTTCATCGTGTTCTCCGATGCGAACGTCGTGTTTGCGCCCGACGCCATTCCCCGCCTGCTCGCCGGCTTCGCCGACCCGCAGGTCGGGTGCGTGTGTGGCCACCTCGTCTACACCCGCTCCGAGGGCAGCGCGACCGCAACGACCGGGTCGGCCTATTGGCGGCTCGAGGAATGGATCAAGGGTATGGAGAGTCGCACGGGCTCCACGATGGGCGCGGATGGCTCCATCTTCGCGATCCGCCATATGTTGCACACGCCGCCGCCCGCCGACATCATCGACGATATGTTCGTCTCGCTGTCGATACTCTGCAACGGACATCGCGTGATCCGCGTCGCCGATGCCGTGGCATTCGAGGAACTGGTATCGCGTCCAGGCGAGGAGTTCCGTCGCAAGGTCCGCATCGCCTGTCAGGCGTTTAACGTGCATCGGCTGCTCGCGCCGCGACTGCGTCGCATGAGTGCGCTCGACCGCTACAAATACGTCTCCCACAAGTTGCTGCGCTGGTTCTCCGTCTATCTACTGGCGATTTCGGGCGTGTTGCTGCTCACGGCGCTTGCGGCGATCGGGGCGTGGAACACCCTCGCCGTGGTTCTGGGCCTGGGCGCTGCGGGAACGATCGTTGGGCTTACCCGGCCCGATAGCCTGCCGGGAAAGCTGATCGACGTCATCCTTGCCTTCACCGCCACCGGGTTCGGCGTGCTGCGCTCCCTGCGCGGAGACCGCTTCCAAACCTGGACACCTCCGGCGTCGGCACGTTCCGCCTGCTGACGCCACGCCGTCCCCTCGGCTCAGGCCTTGTTGATTACGAAGGTCGGGGGCTTGCGCGCGGCACGGGTCAGGGCGTCGATGGCGGACCGCACATCGCGGCGCGCCGCCTCGCCGGAGGCGACGACCAGCACCACAGCATCAGCCGCGTGTGCCAGCGCCATCGAGTGTGCCGCCGCTCCGACGGCATGGCTGTCGATCACGACTAGATTGTAGTCGTCGCAGGCCTCCGCGAGCAGGTTTTGGAGCTGCATCGACTCCAGCAGGCCGCCGGCCTCCGGCGCCACACCGCTCGCGACAAGGCACTCGAGCGGCGTGTGCGTGTCGCGCAAGACCATGTCGCGCCAATCCGCCCGCCCCTGCAAGCTCTCGACAATGCCGTTGCTTGCAGGCAGGTCCAGGATGCGCGCCAAGGACGGCTTTTGCAGATCGCCCTCCACCAGGAGGACGCGCAACCCGTCGAGCGCCGCCAAGCGAGCAAACGAAGCGGCGACGCTGGAGGCGCCTTCGCCATGCACGCTGGAGGTGAATAGCACGCTGCGCGGCACGGTCCCGCGACCGACGAAGCGCAGCCGCGTCCGTAGAAGACGGAGTGCGTCGGCGTGCGGTCCTGCCGGATTGCTCAGGATGGCGGCGGCCAAGGAGCGCGACCCGCCGCGTGCGGACAGGCGCGGTACCGTCGCCAGTGGAGACAGCCCGGTCTCGGCGGCGACCTCGTTGGTGTCGGCGAAGGAAGCCGATTCCTGCTTGCGAAGCAGCCCGAGAAAACCACCGAACGCAAGG